>Ga0196901_1000264_pt1 | contig 28464 bp, 27 predicted proteins | sample CB_VirMetaG_FD_169099 | JGI IMG/M metagenome (GOLD analysis project Ga0196901, IMG submission 169099) | Freshwater to marine saline gradient viral communities from Chesapeake Bay - CB_1504_1 Viral MetaG (v3) (version 3) | ecosystem: Environmental > Aquatic > Marine > Coastal | place: USA... | reverse complement strand
TTCAAAAACAGGGTCTACAGGTACCTGTAGACCCTGTTTTTGAAAGTATTCCAGTGTTTTATCGCGATCTGTACCAAAAAACGTTTTTATGTATGTAGGTGCGTGATCAGGCTCCGGTTGTCCGCCATCATCAATTAACCAATATTCAAAGTGAGATTGTTGTTTGTCTATTAAAATACGCCATGTTTCTAATAAATCCCACTCTGTCATACTTTGATGTTCTGCTGTAGGGCCGTATCCAATTATACGTTCGTTTTTCATTAAGTTAAAATGAACAATGTTTGAATCGTTTCCATTTACATCAGAAATGTGCCTATATAAACCATGTAAGTCATCTCTAGCTACCCATCTAACAGGAATATGATGCGTGTATATATTATCACCATTGATGTTTAATGTTTCGCTGATTCCTAGCATTTGTTTTAAATATGAATGCTGTTGCGCATTAATTAATGTATTATGCGTTTTTTGATAATTGTAAGGAATTTCATTAGCAGAGATCAATCTTTCGCAAATAACATCGCCATCGGTAACATACCACAGATCCCCAGGTAAGAACCGATCTAAGTTAAGTTTAACTATTTGCTGTCTTAACCAACCATCCCATATATAAGGAAATTGAAATTCTGAAAACAAAATATATGTGGGATTTAATTCTGGAAAATTATTATCAATTGCTGTTTTTAAATCTTGTAGATAATTTGGCCAAGCATCCCATTGCGGTCCTAGATCGTCAACAAAAATATACCACGGAGGACGCCATTCTGTTATCTCTAAAAAGTTTTTAATAGTTCCTAGCGTAGATAAAAAATGTCCAGGATAATTAATTAATGCTATTGCGTCCATTTGTTTATTTAAGACAATAAAAAACGGGTCTAAAAAGACCCGTTGTGTTTTAGCGTATATCGCTTGGGTTTAGTTGCCCATTCCCGCTAATCGTTTAATATCCGCTAGTGCGGCATCAATTTGTGCGCTTAGTTCTGCGCCTTTATCGGCAATCTTATCGCCTAAGTTCTTTTCTTTAGGTTCTGCTGCGACAATTTCAACATCCATATCAGTTGGGATTCCGACTGGAACATCAGTGGTGCTAATTTCATCTGGTTCAATCATATTAACCGGATTTTCTGGTTTGTCTAATTGACTAGTAGCAGTAATACCATTGCCTAGTGCTACATCTAAGTCGTTTTCAAGTTCTGTTAAACTTTCATAAATTCCTTTGCCGTACACGTTTGTTCCTCCGGTAGTTTCGCCTTCGCCTTCTTTTGCCATCTTGGTAGCAGTTGCGTACATTACTTCTTCGCCACGCTTACCGTAACGCTTTTTGAAGTCTGCTTTTGATTTTTTCATGCCCTTAACATACTTTTCGCGTTTCTTTTCTTCGCCTTTTGTTAGTGAGCGTTCGTCGAGTTCTTTGTCGTCTTTCTTTTCAGCGTCTTTAGCAGCCTGCTTCATTGGCTCTTTTTTGTTACCATCTTTATCTAAATCTAGATAATCTGGCTTACCTGCTTCACTAACTTTGCTTTCACCCTTTAGCCCAAGATCCATTACGTCCATGCCCATCTTTCTAGTAGTTGGAACTTTGCTCTTGCTACCGTGCTTCGCTACGTATTGATCCCACGCTTCGTCACTACCTGGAGCAAATTCACGCTCCTGGTGTGCTAGTGCTGCGGTTTGATCCGAAGCAGGACTAGTGCCATACTTAGCACTTACACGATCTAGGTCATCGATATCCATTTGATCGCTCCAACCTTGTCCTACGTTAACAGAACCCTTAGAACCAGTCTTGTTTGATACATTTAATGGTGTTGCTTTAATAGAAGTAGCTAACCCAGCATTTTTTCTAAGACCAGCAAGTTCTTTTTCTGTTTCAGCACGGTTTCTTTCTAGGTCAGCAGTAGATCCTGCATCGCGTCCTAAGATACGAGCAATTTCCATATCTTTATAGAACTTGTCTTCTTTGTCTTGTGCTGCTTTTTTAATAGCATCTGCTTTTGCTCTTGCTTTTGCTAGTTTTTCTGGGGTGACGCCTTGATCTAATCCGTATTTTTTAAGCATCATTGATCTACGTAGATCGTTACCTGCCTTGTATGAACCACTAGTTAACCAGTTTTCAAGTTCATCCCATTCATTATCAGCATCCATATCGTACTTGGTCATGTTATCTCTGGCCCAGTAGTCTGGATCCATGTTTGGATCTCTCCAGTTTGATAAATTACCCGATGGACCTACTAAAACACCTCTAGGTCCTACACGCGAATACCCTGGTGGTAGTTGTTCGTCACCCGGTGCTTCTTCTAACTTTTCGTCTTTCATGCCTTCATGCCCTGGAACAATTTGAGCCGGATCTGTATTCTTACCTTGTCCTAGCTCGTCATCTTGCTGCCCAAAACTACCAGCGTTAGCTTCTTGTGTCTTCTTTGCTCCTGGCGCAATTGTTGGTTGTGGTTTAGTTGGCTTACGGTCAAACCCATAGTTAGGATCATCACGTGGATCATCGCGTTCTGGATCGTATGGTTCTGTGTCTGCAGGAGCAAACCAATCAACACCTTCTTTGCCTAGATCGCTAGCATCTAGCTCTCCTAAAATATCTTGTTTTAAGCTATTAGCACGTTCTTGCTCAGTAGTTTCAATAATACCCATTTTGCGTGCTTCATCATTTAAGCGATTAATACGATCCTGAATTAATTGCAGAGTTTCTTCATCTTGAAACTCTGGATTCATCATCATATCGTATAATGCTTTACTTTTTTCTAAGAAATCTTCTTTGTCTAATAACGGAGTATCGTGGAATCCTTCTTCTACTTGTTGCGACTCTGATTTTGTAAACGCATCAAAATTTTCGTAAACTTTTTCTTGTAGCCCAGCTAACCGACGATATGCGTTCATTTCTAACATCGAGTCGCGCTCTTGCTTACGTTGTTCTTTGCCGGTATCGATATCTAGCTGTTCATTAACATCTTTGTTTAATTCTTCTTCTTGGTATGCTTTTAATTCTTCCAATGAAGCAAAAGGACCAGCAACTACCTTACCATCAACTAAAGCGTAAAACCCGTCTGGGCCTTTAACAGCACTCAACCCATATTTGTTCATTCCACGTGCGTCAAAATCTTGAGCTTCTTCAAATTCTAATTCATCATTTCCACTAAGTATACGATCAGCTAGATCTTCTAATCCTGGATAAGAATTAGTATACATTTCAATCCAATGTTCAATAATTGGACGAGCATCTGCTTCAGGATCTTCATCTGCTAATTCTGCTAAACTATCAAACAATCCATCGTCACCAATAATATCATAAAGCACATTAGTAGCATTCATTGCATCAACTCCAACAGGCAGTGGCTCTGCTAAAATATTTTTTAATTGTTTAATTTTAGTTTCGTCATCTGGAATGGCCCAGGTGCCTTCGGTGATACTGTCTGCCCAATTGGCAAATTTGTCAAATTCTTTCATGGTCGATTCCTTAGATTCGGTTTCTTTAGTAGTGTGTGTTAGATATGGTAACGCTTCTTCAATTCGCGGATCAATAGTTTCACGTGTAAAAATACGATGTAAATCGTTGGTATCTGCAATACCTTCTTCAATTGTTGCTGGATTCCACGATTCTTTATAAGCGTGATATCCACGCTTACCTGCTAAACTTTTTAAACGATGACGTAGAGTTTTGTAGCGTTCGCGACCAGCTTCAACTACATCAAACTGCTCACCGTCTTCTTCTGTAATGGTGCGAGTCGCTTGCGTAAACTTAGCTAGTACGTTTGCTTCGCGAACAATGTCAATAATATGTTGACCAAATACGTCATATGGTGTGCCACCTTCAGCTACGTGACGTGCCATGGCACGTCCAGCAACCAATGATGTAAATGGTAACTTAAAGCGTTCACCGTCGGCGTTTTCGACATACAGTTTGTCAATTGCTCTCCAGCGTTGCTCACCTTCTTCAATTGCTTTACTGTGTACAATCTTTAGTCGTGTTGTACCTGGTTTATTATTATAGCTGGTGTGTTTAGTGCCGTTCCAGCCTTCAAACAAACCTTCATTGATAGCAGCCATGCCTTGCATAGAATATTTTAATTTATTTAGATTCTTTAGATTAAAGTTTAACAAGTTACGAGTAGCAAAACGTTTTAGCTGATTTAAGAAATCATACCAAACATCTTTATCGTTGCCTTCCATGTTCTTGCCAATATTATCGCCATAATAAACTTCAAAGTTACTTTCGTCATCTAGAAGAATTACTACCGTGCCATAATTACTGTTTGAAGTTTCAAAGTCAAACGAAAACATTTCGGCTTCACTTGGATTAACCACAGGTTTTCCTTGGTTACTAAGTGTTTTAACTGTGTAATCTCTGCCAACTAATAAATTAAAAAGATCATTTGCTGTGCTATTCATTATATTTCTTCATTAATATGTTGTATTTATGTTAGAACATTATAAACGGCATTGGCTCAATAACCTCATCTCCAAAATCAGCAATTTGTGTGTTAAGTTCAGCGTGGTAGTTTTGTAGTACTTGCATCATACGTACAGCAAGAACAGTTGCCATTACTAAGTCGTCTGTTTCGCCAATCTTAGCAGCATAACTTGTGCCGTGTGCTACAAATGTTTTGAATTCAGAAATTAAACTTTTACTATTAACAGTCATCTTCTTAGTTTCTACTAAATTTTTAAGTTTAGCACAAGCAGAAATCTTAGACTTGTTAGTAGTATTAAATCCTTTGCGGAAACGTCTTCCTGATCCTGCTGATTTAGGTTCAGATAGCATCATACCAGGAAAATTGTCTTCACCAAATTCTGCTAAACTAATAAGTGCTGCTTCGCCAATTGTATTGTTTTCAATCGAATAATATATGGAAGTGCCATCTTGTGTTTTATCGTAAATTGTTTTTACAATATCATTTAAAATACGAATTTGTGTGGGAATAGGTGTTTTGTTATGTTTCCACTCAGCAATTTGTGTTGTAGTATTTGCTTCAAACACTTGTATAGCAGCAGGGTCGCCGCCTGTTCCTAACGATGGATCAAGTGCTACTACATAAACACGACCTGGTTGTGGCTCTTTATACCAACGTACTTGTCCTGTTTTGTATGTTGGTTCGATGCCTTCCAGATCTACAAGGGTAGTTGCATTAATAAGAGTCTCGTCGTTGATGATGAATTCGCAATCCATTTCACGACGGAAACGTTCTTCGCCAATGCGACCACGTTCTTCTTCAGCCCACTTGTCATCTCTGTCTGGGTGGTCTCTCCAATAAGATCTATAGGCACGGAATCCGTTAATACCTAATTCTGTTTCGTTACCAAACTCATCTTCAGTTTTATTAGCCTGTTTCCAAATTAACGCAAACTGGTCTTCGTCTGAGTTTGGTGTGGAGGTAATAATTGCCTTACCACCTGTTGATAGTGTAGGTGAAATTGAAGTCCAGAATTCTTTCGCAATCGTAGGTCGCACAAAAGCGAACTCGTCGCAATACAGGAGTGTAATGGACATACCACGTCCAGTGTTTTCAGTGGTCGCTTGGGCTACAATACGTGATCCATTGTCAAACTCTATAGAACCTTTGTTATATGATGTAACCCCGGCTCGTATGTGATCCGGGCATAACTCATACGCATAACGAATACGCTGCATAATTTCTTGTGCGCCGGAGTATTTGTGCGCAGCAATAAGGATGGTCGAATCTGGTTTAAACATTCCATACCATAACAAATAACCAGCAGCACTAGTGGACTTACCAGATTGTCTAGGCATTAAGCTAATACTAAAACGATAGTTATGGTACGTGTTAATTAATTCTTTTTGATATTCAAACGGATGATAAATCATCTTACCTTTGGTCGGGTGTTGAATATTAAAGAAGTTGTCCATAAAATATATGGCGCCGGTTGTAGGATCAGCACATTTTACAAACTCCTGAATTTGCTCAGGAGTGTAATTCATTTTGCTATGTGCTTTTTTAACTAAAACGCCTTCTAAAGATTTAGACATAATTGTATTTACGTAAATACAACAATGGCTCACACATTAGTTCTAGGTCCAGATTACCAACCACTAAGTTACATTCCGCTTAGTGCTGTACATTGGCAACAAGCAATTAAACTATTATTTCTTGACAAGGTACATGTACTAGAATGGTACGATGATTGGAACGTTCACAGTCAAAAGACTATTATGCGTGTTCCTAGTGTGATTGCATTAAAGTCTGGATATACTAAACGCAAAACAAAAACGTTTAGTAGAGCAAACCTATATATTCGAGACATGTTTCAATGTCAATATTGCGGAGATACTTTTACACCTACACAATTAACTATAGATCATGTTGTCCCAAAAAGTCACGGTGGCAAAACAGAATGGGATAATTGTGTCACTGCTTGTAAGCCTTGTAACTGGGATAAGAGTGATCGTTTAATTAAACCTAAACGTGCTCCGTTTACACCAGATTATTATCAATTAGCAAATTCAATACGCAAGACTCAGATACGCATCAATCACCCTTCGTGGGCACAGTACTTAAACTTAGAACAAGAACCTATTGTAATTAATCAGCGTTAATTTTTGCTGTAGGGAACCGTGTTGCGCTACGGCGCTCTGGATTGTATTCTTTATTACACGCAGGGTTAATAATACCAACAATACGTGTTTCAATATCAGACAAATACTTTTTAAACTCTTCTTCCTCGCCCGGAAACTCTGTGCGGCTGGCTATAGGAAAGAAACGTAATGTAATGTCTTTTAAATCATCAATTCCATACCCTGCTGCTTTAAATTTATCAGCAAACGCTTTCCAATTTTTCATTTGTTTTGCACTAGAACAATTATCTAATAGTTTTTGAATATGCTTATTCCAACGCTCTGTGAAGTTGTCTGCTGCGGCAATACCTACATAGAAGTATCCCCAGTCTGGATGATACCACACGTAGATGCCTGAGCGTTTTGTTTCAGCAGGGCGGCTGCGGTTCAGTGAAATTTTTAATTTTCCGTTTTCCTTAACACGCACAAAGCTAAAGATATCAAAAAAATTATATCTTACAGACTTGCCTAGTGGCGGAAATACTTCATTAATTTTCATAATACTATTTACATAAAAAAGCCCGCTTACACGGGCTTCTCACTTTAAAAGCAATGGTAGCGAGATTTGCTTCTGGGTAGCTAGCACCAGACGCCTACGGATTTTGCCGTAAGCCGTGCCTATAATGGTCCTAAGGCACAAGCCAGTTCAGGCCATAATTTGAGAAAATAGCCTGCTTTATCGGAATGATATAGTGTCTCTATATCATTTATGTGCTGTGCGAGCTTTGTTAACTCGTCTTGTTCTTCAGCACCGTTAAAATTATTTAGTGCTGTTTCAAAGAAATTGCGCTCGCTATCGGTTAAATCAGTTCTTTTGAGTAATGTTTCTATTTCTGTTCGTGCTATTCTTTTAACTTCGCTGTTATGTTTCAACGGATCTAAACAATCTGGCTGATATAAACTTTGCCATTGTATTGCTAAGTTATTTTTTCTTGCCCAGACCGTGAATTCATTTAAACGTGTAGCATTGTATAAATTGTATACTGCGTGTATTCCGCCCCAATGTCCTTTTTCAAATAAAGGTTTGAGTAATTCTATATTGCGTTCAAGTTGTTCCCATTTTCCTCCGTATCGCACATATTCATACCGCTCACTGATGTTATCAAAACTTAAACTCCATCCAACTTTATTTCTCTGCGATAATTTTTCAAATATTTTGTTACTAGCTAGGTCCATACTAAAATTAGTGATAACTGTAACCGTAACTCCTTCAGGAATAATATCTAATAAGCGTTCGTTTTCCGGAAGCAATAATGGCTCGCCGCCGACTAATGCTACTTCTCTCACCCAGCCTTGATACTGTTCTAAATAGTCGTGAACTTGTTGGTAATAAGGCCGGACCTGAGACTTATGGGGGATACCTTGTAATGCTGCCCATTTACTACTACATTTATCGCCACAATAATTACATGATTGATTACAAGTAATGTTCCAACGTACATCAACTAGTACAGGTCTATGATAATCTAACTCTGCGGTTGTTGAGTCAAAATCTTCGCTAACAGAATTATGCCAATCTCTTTCGCTACGACCATATCTCTCTGCTTGTATACAATTATAACAATATTGTTCATGCATACGACCTTCGCGTAACGTAGCACGTATTTCTTTTAACTTATCGCCAAACAATATATCACTAATATTAGACGTGTTTAAATCGCCTAGAATATTAGGATCGCCAGCACAGCAGGTTTTTACGTTTCCAAAAGGATTAATATGGAGGCCATGCCACGGAGCGGCACAGTAAGTTTTATTCATATAATTACTTATTAGGAGCGGCGTTGAGCGCCTTTATAACCTTTAAATGGTTTAAAAGGTGATACTTTGTTTACAGCAGCTGGTTCGTCACTTCCTAGTGGAACGTGTGCTTTCATGGGAACGCCCATAAACGCAAATGCTCGCTTAGCCATTTCATATTCTTCAGGAGTATATGTAACTAACATAGGGGCGTTATTAATCCAACTATACGCATCAATGTCCCCAAAGTCTTCGTCAGAATGTTTGTTAGATAAACGACCCATCAACATAGAAGCACGATACATGTCGTAGTATTTGTCTGCTGTATATACTGATCCAGGATTAGCTTCCCAATAGTTTAAAGGCATTTTTCCAACCTTTGCTTCAGCAATAATTTCTTTAGCTTGTTGTTTTACCTCAGAGATAATAACAGCAACAGGTTTACTAGAATTAAACTCTAACTTCCAAATGTTATTTTCAAATGTTAGCTGACTTTCATCAACATCTTTAACCCCTGGAAACGATGCTAATTTTAAATCACGTGGCATTGTAATTATATGTTGCTTACTTTTAGAAGCCCATTGATAATCAAGCTCAGGAATCGCTTTGGCATACAGGGCAATTTGGTTTGAACTAACGCCCGGCGCTTCTTTTTCTAAGATTTGATTTAGTACATTGTCGCGAATAATAATTACAACATCATTATCTGTTGTGTGCTTATCCATCACGTTAGGATTACTAGACCATTTTAATACTTGTAATAACGCTTTGCCCCATTTGCTGTAACGCCCAATGCGATCAAAATCTACTACGCTTGTGCCTTTTGCTTCGTTAGCAATAGCGTGTTTTAACACTTCGTTTGTAGCAGCATCCATTACAATTGAAATACGATCTGCTACCCTTGTAATTTTACTTTCAATTACATATTCGTTGTTAACACTAATAACCACAGTATCGCCTACATGCGGCTTTTGTACGTCAAACATATAATCTGAAAGTTTTTTCATTAGTCTAATTTATCTATTACTTTGCGATCGGTTAGTGACCCAAATGGGTTTTCATATACACTTAATACATTAGCACGGTTATCATGTTTGGCCCTTAATTGGCTAGCAAACGCTTCGGCTTTTTTAACGACTGCTTCGTCACTATCAGCATACATCATCATCCCAACCGTCACATAATAACGTTTTTCTTCTTCTTCTGCTTCTTGAAGTGTGTCAATTGCTTTAACTGCTCTGGTTATAGCCGGAGAATAACCACCATTACGAATATCATCTAGCCAATCTTCGTATGACATATCATAATCGTTTTCTTTATACACACTCACAAGATATGCTTGTGCTTCTCGTTTATTTCTAAAACCTTCAACTACATTCAACGATTCTAAAATTGTATAAATTGATTCCATTGTTATACCTTTTTATATAAGTCCCAAAGACCACGCATTAAGTTTTCTTCATTAACTGCCATTGGATTATCGCCAGGATATTCTTTTCTGTATTGAGATTTAGCACGATTTAATCCGCCGGCTAATTGGTTAACCATTGTATCAACACTACCTGCTAATGAGTTAGCATCATTTGGTGTATATGCTAAATTGTCGTCAGCTTCGCCCATTGCACAAGGAGTTGCTGCTACTAATTTAGCTTCTTGTTCTTTGTATGGCAAACCTGCTGCTTTAAGAATAGCAATAAGTGTATGTGCATCTTCATCTGTTGCTGTAACATTAACCGAATCTGGCTGATCTGTACCAGCAGTTGTGTTAATGGTTAAGGACTCGTTAAGAGCTTTTTCAAATTTATTTTTAAATTCATTCATGGCACTTTCCTTGGGTTTTTCCATGCTTAATACATTGTAATTTGCGTATAGAGCATTGCGAGCTTGTCGCAAGCCTTCTGGTGTTCCTTCAAAACTTTGTACGACTTCACCGCCGGCATTTTTTAAATGATGCCCTTTAGCATCACTGAATACTGTTGCGGCACCTTCATTGAGATCTTCATCATCTTCTAATTTCTCAGTTAACGCATATAACATCTCATCGATACTAGCATCTTTACCGGCATATTTGTTAGCAACATCATCAATAATTGACATTATATAGTCGTCGCCATGTTCGTTAAATACTTGAGGCATTCTAATATATGCTTCGCTAGCAATTAATTCAATCAATTCATTTACATCTGTGGATTCTGAAATTTCTTTACTTTCGCTAACATCCATTTCATCTTTTCCCCATACAACACGTGGTGATGGGTAAATGTATACTAATCCCTTAAACATATCAACTACTTCGTCATCGCTGGCTAACCAATATGTTACGCCTCCAGGTCCAGGATGTTGTTCCGCTCCTTTTTTCTGTCCTTTATCATACATGTCGCCATAGAGTTCAGCTACCTCGTTGATTAGTCTAACTAACATTTCCCAGGAATGGTCTGGGTATTGCGCCCACCATTTTTGTCCAGGGGTGCTATTAAAAACATACAACTGTAATTGTCTAGCAAGAGCACCCCATGATTCTTCTTTAGTTGGACTTAATAGAGGATCCTTTCCTTCAACATCATGATAATCAGAAAGTTCTTCTAATGCTTCTTGCCACCAGACTAATGCCTTTCTATTTGCTGGGACCCAGGCTAAATTTTTACAGTCTGGAACCCAGTCATTTTCATCTGGTACCGGCGATTTTAATTGTTTTTTAATTGGGTCAAATTTCGGATCATCGATTGGACGAGGAATATCTTTCATTTTTAATCTACATTCCTCATCTGCTGGTTTAAGGTGTGACCATAATGATACAGACGACCTCTCAGGCGGTGGTGCTTCATTAACTACACGCGACACTTGATTAAAATTTTCTAAAATTTTATATAAATCCATTTTTAATTAGCTTCCTAACGGACTTTTTGTACCTTGCGGTAAATCATTTGTTGTTGATGCTACAGAGGTTTCGCCGCCGGCAATTTCATACTTGCGAGTCTCCATGTTTTTAACTACATCTTGAAAACTATTACCGTACGCTTCTGCCGCTTCTTTTTGTTCTTTATTTTGAGCAGGAAGTTCGGCATTATCTAATATTGTACCTTCTTCTTTGTTATCATGCTCAGTATTAATTGAATCCGAAAACCGTTTATCTAAAATCTTCAAACGATTAACATCACACCCTCTAGTTGATGCTAATTCCATAATTTGTGAGATTGACGCAGGATATTCTAATGTAACATCCATTGAACTTACAGATTCATTTTCAAAACTTGGAAAATCATATGGACATTTCATAACAGGACTAGTTTTAATAGCACCGTATGATTGCGGATTAAATTTAGCAAGGATGTTCTTTAAGATATCTTGCTTTTCTTTTGTAAAGTCACCAACATACTTGATGCGGTATTCATATGATTTTTTAGATTCTGTTAAAAATTCGTGTAGCGAGCGCATTTACTTAACTCCTGAGTTAAGTATATTTATGCGTCATTGTTCGTATTTGGGTTCAATAGCTTTTCAAGAAGTTCATTGCGATCTAAAATATGTCCGGTGCTAGTGGTAGCATCTTCGTCGCCACGATCTTGATCTAATTTTTGTTTCTTTAATTGTAGATCAATCATTTTAAGTTTCTTGTTCATTTTAGCTGTCTTTGCTGTAATAGCATGTCCTAACATCGTTGCCGCTACACTAAAAATCTCAGATGAAAACCGTGCTTCTACGTTCATGCCCAAATCAACTAAATCCTGGTATGTTTTAGTAGCCATCTCGGCAAGACTATCCATTTCCTTATCGCTTGCTTCTAACCCTTTAACAGCAGGTAACGCAGCATCAATTTTTTCTAAGTTACTATATCCTTCATAAGTTTGCGGAATGCTAAATGATTCTTCTGATTCAGATACAAGTGGTTCGTGATCAGAACCTGATTCTGGGAGATCAAAAAGTTCTTCAAGTTTCTTCATAGTCGTATTTATTGACTATTTTTAATAGTAAGAGTTATTGCGTGAGATTGCTAAGAAGGGAGGTTAAGATTGCGGTATTAACTGCCACCCACGACTTCCCAACGAAATCATAATAGCAACACTAGTTGGACCATCGCCAACTTGAACAGAGGCTTGTGTGCCACCAGCATCTAATCTTGTGTAATCAACTAAAGTGCTATCGTCGCCGTCGGTAGCAATCATAATAAGCATTTTGCCAGCAGTGGTTATAATCGGCAACGAGGCGCGACCGAGTGCGCCAAGGCTATTTGATATGGTTAGAAATTCTGTTTGTGAATTGTCTGATACACTAATATCGCTGCCGTCGCCCCAGTTTGTTCCTGACGCTAATGTATTGGCGGTGTGCGTGATTGTGTTTACACTATTTGCTGCGTTAACAGGATTACCGCCAACGGTAGAACCGTCGCCAATGTATAATGAGTTATCGTTTTCGTCAACAGCAATAACACCGTGCCCTAGTGTTTCTGTACTACGTGAGCCTTGAACATTTGAATATTGTAGTTTGCGGTATCCCATAATGTATATTTATAGATTACTTGTGAAAAATTTGATCTTCGGTAATTACACGAAAGATTAGTCCTTGACGTTTACACCAATGCTGGGCTGCTTCCCATTTGGCATAGTTGACTGCTACCGTAGCACGTTGTTGTGGGTTTTGTTTTTCAGTTAGCATTGACTGACCTTTGGGTTTAATCTCTACAACTTCTGCTACTTGTTTGTTGTTTTTAGTTCGATAAACAACAAAAAAATCAGGAACATATATAGTTTGTTTACCTGTTAGTGGATGTCTATATGGAATGGAAATGCTTTCACTTGCCCATTGTAGGATATGTTCGTTATTATCACAAAAGTTCATAAACGCAAGTTCCCACGAGCTGCGATAGCGTGGTTTGCCTTTGCCTACATATTTGTTAGCATTGCGAACTTCGTAAACTCCTTGTGAGAATTTAGGTTTAGCCATTGTGTTAGATTACCACGTTTCTCGCAGCGTAGTAGTTTGGTGTAATAACTTGTCCTACACCTAATAATGTTGAGTTCGATCGAGTACTATTCAGGTAATATGACATTGTCATTGACAATTGCAATTCGTCTTGATCTTTGATATTTTCTAAATAAGTTAACGCAGAAATTCCTGTATCACCAGCTATTTGAAATAAATTTGCAGTGAAACTTACAGCAGCTTCGTTATCCTCTAGTACCTTAGTAAAAAAAGAAAGTACAATGTCGTATTCATTTGTAGGAATAGAAAATTCTGTATTATAAAATTGATCTAAGATTTTTGTTGTTGTTGACGAACGTTGAACATTAATGCTTGCCATAATAATTTTATCTCTATGAAGTTGTTGGAGGAAGCCGGTTGGTGCTAATTCCGTTACTTTGAACATCGTTGGCTGCGGTGTTATACGCAGATCCAGACGAAGGAGTTAAATTTGGATTTTGCCAATTTGTTGCGCTTGATAATTTATTATTACTCTGTACTGTAGCAGAACCTGGCGGAAAGTTCTGTATTCCTTCGTCTGGCTTAGTAAATAAAAAATTATTTAGTGAGTTCTGTACCGATCTTGATGTTAAAGCTGTTGTAGCTAGTGCTGTTCCTTGTTGTAGTATCTCAGATGCTGCTATATCACCAACATCAGCATCTTTAAAAGTAGTATATGATCTTCCAGCTGTTACAATCGCACCAAGAATATTACCATTCTGAAGATCATTTAAAATGCTTGTTCCGGCGTCTAATAGACCTCCTTGCCCTAATACACTCTGTGTTCCGCCACCCTGGCTAAGTTTACTAGGTGAGCTGTCATAACTTTCATTCTGCCCCCAACCTCTAACTTCGCTACTACCCGGTGTTCCAATACGCCCTCTAGAGAACTTGACAGTTTCATATTGTAGTGTCATGGTATTTGTCATTGTACCACTATCCTGACTATAATCAAACGTATCGCTTCTCCAGTCTACAATAACCGGGTTGATTAAAGTATATTGTACAAAGTTACCGCGATTAAGACCGTATATTTTAATATCTCTAAAAAAGTTTGGTTTATAACCGCCGCTTGGACTTTCGCCATTATATCCCCAGTCGTGTACACTTCTTAGATCATCGTAAACATCTCGACGATTAAAATCAAAAGGACCATTACCTGCTTGCCCTGTTGATACTCCGTCGTATCCATGTCTAGCATCAGAAAAATAATACACGTAATAATTATACCACATGCTACGCACAAGGTCACTTCCATCATCATGGAATGTAATGTTTACTGGTTGATAATTTATTTTTTTCTGGATATATCTTTTACGGTTATATTGATTTAACTCGTCGACATCAATTCGGTATGACGGGACATCGGCGGTTCTAACCATCATGCCAAGTTGACTTAGATCTTGTGCAGACCCTAACGATTCTGATAACCCTGGAATCGACGTGTTTAAATTAAAATAAACATGAAATAAAAACTTCTGTTGTGGCGCAAGGGCAAGACCATCAGAAACAAAAGTTTTTGAAGCATGTTTATAATCTTTAACCGTGTCTGTACCAAACAGACCCTGGGTAAACCCACTGCTAAACCCGTTTAACGCATTACTAAGGCGACTGCCAAACCCCATAATCTATTAGCCAGTAACTACTGTACCTAATGTGCGTCCAACTTGTGCTCCAACACCTGTATCAAGCGGAGTTTGTAAGGCATTATCATAACGAATAGTTAGATCAATGCTAACAGGATCACTCGAACCGTAATCTAATGTTTGATAATTAGTTTGTTGTAGGTAACAACCGTATAGTTCCCAAGTTTCTAGCACAGTTGGTTCGTTCGCACCGTTGCCACCATCTAGGATTTCGCAACGTGTAATGAACTTATAATCAATACCAGAACTTGCTGAACTCATTTCCATAAAGTCAAATTGTTTCTGTAATTGTTCGCCGACTAATTTACTAACGTTGCCAGACGCATCATCACGTAGACTTACAGTAACATCATTCCATGTATGCTTACCTGCTAATTTAACAGTTGAGTTATAAATTGGGATGTTTACTTCAGCAAACGAAACTTGCGGACGAGCAAATGTCATTACTTGTTTTGTTAATTCTGTGCGTGGTGTTGATACACCAAAGTTTTCAAAAATAATGCGGAAGCGATATTTTAGCTTAGGCATTAATAGACCTTGTGTTGAGCTTGATTGATCGCTCGATAAAGGTACTGTCATTCTAGTTAATGATGAAACCGCCATTTTATGTTTCTCCTAATTAAAGTATATGCTATTATTTATCCAGAACCAGAAGGCAAAAAAAGGGGGTCAATTAAGACCCCCTTAAAGTTAGTAGAAAGAATGATCTACTTTTTATAAGCCTGCTGCGATTGCGCCAGTATTCTTAATACGTACTGGAATGTAAACGTATTCTACTGCCTTAACTGGTTCAATGGCAATATCAACATATAGTTCGTTACGATCAATACGTGCTGCTGTGTTATTTGTTTCATCACATACAACTAGATAATCGTAAATACCACGTTTCGCAACCAAATCATTCATTAATCCTTCAATTTGGTTCTTAAGTTCATCGCGTGTTAGTTTGTCGTTTGGTTCAAACACAAACCCTTTAGCAATTGACTCGACTTGTGTACGAACATAAGCAACTAAACGTGCTACGTTAATACGATCTAATGATGTACCACTTTGTGTAGTTTTATTACCATAGTTAACCAGACCTGTACCTGGAATAAAGGTTAGTGGGTTAACATTATTTTCATATAATGTATCGCGTACCGATAGGCGATTTGCAACTTGTACAAACGTGCCTGTTTGTGCGTTAACGTAGCCTAATGCGCTAACATTATCGATTGTGCCACGACGTGTGCCTGCTGGCGCTAGCCATGGATAACCAATTTCATCATTGCGGATTAATGTACGTAACATCATATGACTTGCTGGAACAACTACTGTATTACCGCTTAGATCGTTTGTCTGTCCTGATGGATAGAAAACTCCTAAATAGCTATCGTTAGTTGCTAACCCATCTGCTGTGCTTAATCCTGAACCACTATTATTAGTTGCCCAATTAATTAAACTTGCGCCTGAATCATTTAGACGCAATGGAGTATCGCCAACTACAAATCCAGTATTGTTACGATCATTGTTTAACGCTACCAGGTTTGGAATTAATTCTGGGTATCCCGGAGCAGCAATCAAGTTAAACACACGTTGTTCTTCGCGAACCTCTGTATTAGCATCAATACCACTTGCTAATGCCTGTGTTACGATGCGGCGTTGTGCTTGACGACCCATATACGGGCTACCATCATTTTTGTTACCTGATGCTGTTACCCATGCGTTCTTTTCTGTTGGTAATGTTTCGCCTGGATAATCAGTAGAATTAAAGTAATTTAATACAAACTGCTTAACATTGTAACCTGAACGACGTGTATTGAACAGTAAGGTACCTGATGGATATAAACTTGCGCTTGGAGCATCAAGATCTACATAGTTACTTGATAACAAACTTACAATAGTAGGAATACTATCAGTAACTGGATCTACAGTACCTGCTGTTCCCCAACGGGCATCAGCAAAAACTACGCCATTGCTAGTAGTTTGATCTGTATTATCAATGGTTACCCATTGATCGACACCGTCAACAGCTTCCCAACGTTTGATTATTGGGTAGTTTTCTAAATCTGACGTATCAATCCACAAGTCGCCATATTCAAGTGCGGCGCCACCGCTTGCTGTACTTTGTGTTGTAGGAGCCGTAGCACTTACCTGAGGACCGTAGCTATCGGTTGATGTTAAGTCAAACCCACGAACATCATTGGATACGTTTGTGTAACCTTTCCATGTACCATCATCGTTGATCATAATATCAACTTCATTGATAGTACTATAATACCAGTAAGTACCATCTGACGGATCTTGCCCTGGAGCGGTGCTATTAGCTGAATAAGCAGTTCCGTCTGGATTTTCTAACGGCATCCATCCACTAATAATTAATCCATCATTTACCCCGTCAACAACATTATTACGTACACCGTCTAAGCTAGTAGTAATACCAGCATCTGCTACAGGAGTGCCGCTAATATCACGTAGATGGATTACTCCACCTTGTGTATGACTAATACGTACTGCTCCAGTCGACAACACTTCAGCACTAACATTAGCAACATTCGCTGCTAAAAACGCTGCTACAAAGTCTGCAGCACCGGTACCGGCTAGTGTAGCAACTACCGGAGTTGACATAGACGCACTTCCTTTAACACTTGCGCTAATACTAAATGTTTCACCAGATGTAAAACTTGGGCTAGTATCCGCACTAGTAACTACCGTATTTCCACTAGCAATACGCTGGAAGATTTTTAATGTAGAAGTATTATTTTCGTTAACATCATATTGCGCATATGTACTATTCTGCGCAATGTTAGAGCCGCCTCCGGTAATATCTAGATTGTAATTCGCTGTTTCGTCATTAATATATAATGGACAATTCTGAGATACAAAACTTCCGGTTGTTGTGCTATATTTTTTAACAGAGAGATTAGCACCGCTATTAACATTGCTAGTTTTAATCCATACTGATCCATATGGACGTGGGTATGTATCTGTGCTTCTCCAACGTGGCACATTTGCGTGTGTTCCGTGGTATAGAATTGGAGCGTAATAAGTTCCAACAGTAATACCACAATCTGCAAATGGCGTTCCAGACGCATCAGTAAGTGTTACACTATGATCTTCAGAACTATCTGCTTCGCTTCCTGATGCTAAAGATTCAACACGGATTTGTAATCTGTTATTTGTTGCTGTAGCAGTTACCCCTGGAACTGCTGCTGAATTAATATCAGCAGCAAAACTAGCAACTGTTGTGCCACTTAGTGAAATAGTAGTTCCGTTAACGGTAACACTTTCGCCGGCAACAAGTGTTGGGCTTGTTTCTGTTCCAGAAACTGCTGGCCAGCTCTTTTTCCAATCATCTGACCCGACTAAATTCCATTCGTTGCTCCAATTTTTATGATAAATTGGGTTATTGGCGTTTGTAGCAACTACTGCGTAAGATCCAATTGTTCCTATACTATCCTTAGGAATGCCCGAATCCAAATCACTAGTACTGGTAATTACTAAAGGTACCTTATTAGTGAATGCGTTCGTTGATGAATTCCATTCAAAAATACCCCAGGTTGTTTCAACTGTATCTAACCACCAGGTATTGTTAGTTGGAGCACCAGTTGGGCGTGTTAAACTAGCGGCTAATTCAGCTAGGTCAACATCAACACGCTGAACATAAGCGCGGTTGCTAACACCTAATACTGAGTAAGCAGCTAGTAGGCCATATTCATTTAATTCATAACCGTTAATTGGAGTACCAGCGGTTGTGTTATAGAAGAATGGATTACCAAATGTGTTCACAAGTTCACGTTGACTTGTGATTAAATAAGTAGCGTTAGCGTTTGAAGCAAGTGTACCAGCAGCAACACCTGTACCTGCTGCGTTAACTTTATTCTGTGCCGTAGCAATTAGAATAAAAGGAACGCTGTTTGTAGCAGCTGAACGGTATGCGCTTTCATCGACAATCGAAACTTCAACGCCTGGTGAAACTAATGCCATATTGATTTCCTCGTTAATATGTTGTTATATCTATTTATTAGTTTCACCATAAATCAGCGGTTTATAAATCACCTTTAAAGGTGGCCGATAAATAAGATTAGTATGAATAAGACGCATTACACCTATTTACTAACAAACTTATCTCCAAAATCCAAAAAAAAGTATTATATAGGATTTAGATCATGTTACGGCAACCCCGAAAACGATCCATATTATGGATCGTCATCAGATAAGCAATTTTTAGAAGAAATTATTTCTAATACTAACAATGTTGAAAAGATTATTATTGCTGTCTGGCCTACAAGAAAAGAAGCACACGCACACGAAACACAGTTAATAAGAGAACACAGAGCAGATATTAGCGAGTTATTCTATAATAATCCATATACTAGAGAAAATAAAATCCCAACTAAAGATCGCCCACTTTGTTCTGTTTGTAGAGTTAAACCTGCGGCAATTAACTATGTAAAGAACGATATTGTTTATTACCGATCAAAATGCAACGAATGCAACGGGATTAAAAAAAGGCACAAACCGTTTGTTCCTCGATGGAAACAGAAGGGTTATAAGCAAAAAACTACATGCGATAGGTGCGGATTCCGAGCAAAGTATCCATCACAAATAGTTGTGTTTCATGTCAATGGAAATTTAGACGATGCTACAATCACAAATCTACGCAGCATTTGTCTGAATTGTGTTGTTGAGATAGATAAGGATGACTCGCCTTGGAAGCAGGGCGATCTTATGCGAGACTTTTAACGTTTAACTTATTAAGTGTACGTTGTAGTAATCCAATTTGTAAAATAACATCTTCAAAAGCGTGATGGCTGTTGCCTAATTTCTCGCGGTCTGGACTCATTTTATATACGGTACGAGCATCCATTACTTTATAATACTGCCACGGAATTGGCATACCGTAACTTTTAAATGCGTGTTCAATAATAGTCATGTCAAACGCAATACCGTTAGCCCAGATATATTCTGCATGCCACATTAAACCTTTGAGTTCTTCTAGTGCGTCTTTTAGCGGAACACGATCTGCTTCGCCAAACGCTTCTTCTTGTGCTTCAAAACTTTGTTTTGACCACCATTCAACAGTTAGATCATCAATGCTTCTATCGTCCTGACATTCAGTATCAATTCGACGATACATCGCATGTTTATCATAAATGGTTCCAGAAAATGGATCAAATGCACACGCTGCAATCGTAAGAATTACAGAGTCGGGTGCAGAGCCTAGGGTTTCTATGTCCAACATTAGTTGCATAGTTGTATTATAGTAGAGTGTTGAGTAGTTGTCAACCTTTACGTGCTTTATTCAAAGCACGAATCAGTCTGCTTGCTGTGTTGATTTTTTTAGAACGCTCGCTTCTGCGGGCTTGTTGTTTGTAAGTTTGTGCTCTTGTGCGCTTCATTTTTTCACGCTTGGCTACGTTAATTGGCTTGTCGCAATCCGAAACAGAAGGAACAATACGCCCTTTACGCTTACCAGAAGTACAACGCCATTTTAGTTTTGCTTTGCCGCCGCGTGTTGTAGTTTTAGAACGACTCCAAACCATTTCGTGTTCGTTAAGTTCTTTTACGCCAAACTTGTACAATGCGCTGTCTATCATTTCGATATCGGAGATAGTTCTAACCGACGCAGTTAATTGTAGCAGTTTATCCTTTAATTCTGGGTTCTTAATTGTTTGTATACGCTTTATTAAGTCGCGCATACGAATCAATATATCCGGTTCGCCCTTAGGAATAAATTCGCCTGCTCGCATTTAACCAATAACCCAAGTAAGTGGCTGAGAGCCATCTACATAGTTGCGCAAATCATCGATTAATGTTGCTTTTTCAGCCATACCTTCTTGCTTCATTTGAGAACCGTTTAGCGCAGAACCACCTTGCGGACCAGCAATTGAAGCAAACTTCTCACGTGCTTGGCCAATAATAACTTTAGCAGCAGCAGTTGTGTAATCTTTAATCCACTGTGAAGTTTGATAGTCTTGTAGTAATGTTACCTCAGGTTTGGCATTAAACACCCATAGTAGAATTTCTTCACCTGTGCCTTTTGGATCACGCACAACACGAAGTTCTTTTGTTACAGGGTTGAACGTGTAGTTCATAAACCCACCAAACATACGCATCGCAAGTTCAACATACTGCGAGTACATTTCAAAGGTGGCCAATCCACCTGCGTAAGTGTAGTTTAGAAGGTAGACGTTAAGAGTAGCCTGGCTAAATGGGTCAAAGCTACTACTATAAGGGCCAGTAGCATCCCCCAGAGTACGTCTGAAAATTTGACGGACATGTGTTACCTCTTGTGGTAGTGTATAAGTATCCTGCCCTTCCTGGAGTGTTAAAAACGCATAGCTCTCTTCCGTGCTAGCCTGCGATCGTTGTCTAAAAATACCAAGTGCTTCTTGATAAGCAATTTCATAATGCTCTGGATCAAGTTCAATGTCAATGATGCCATCGCCTAATCTTAGTCCTACGTATTTAAAGAGATCTTGCTTTAGAGAATCTAAACTCATATATCCTGTCCATCCTTATTACACTATTTAGTGTACTTTCAGGATGATCAGGTTCTCATTAAAGCGTCCATTTAATTTGGCTTCTACTGCTCGCACGTCTTTAAAGAACTTGCGGCTATTTGGCTTGCTCGCTTTCATGAGTTCTTTAAGTTGTTCGTCGGGCTTGCGTAGAGTCTTACTCACGCTCGCAATAGGATCAAACCCAATGATAGCATTGCTCTTTACATACAAACTACCTGCGTGTTGATCTGCTACATAATACTGTAGTTTGCGAGTTTTTGTATTGTATACAAACATTTCTTTAGCACCGAGGATCTTTACCGGCTTTTCTGACTTAATATCGCCAAATTCCTTTTGGTACTTGAGTTTTGCTACTACTTTTTCTGGCGGCACTGGTTTTTTGCGACGCGGAGTTTTAGCAACCTTCTTAAATTGTACATAACTCAATGCGTCAGCAATCACTTGTTCAGCAAATTTTACAAGGTTACGCAGTTCAATCTTGCCATAATTAGCATAGTACTCGGCAATTTCTTCGTCACCATCGTGCGCTGCTCGGAATTCATTGAGCTTTGCTTCCCACACATCGGTGATTACTGAAATATGCTGCGGCAGGATATTAGCCACTTTTAGTACACTAATAGCATCCTCGCCTTTAACCGGCTTACAACCGTTGAGAATAAAGTTGTCCAGTATCCCTTCTAGTTCCCCGGCGGCTTCATTTGCTTTTTCAAGCATACGATCCTGGATACTTGGTCCTTTAGGTTTAGTATCCTCTGATTCTTCTGTTTCTGCTACTTTTGGTTTGGTGTCTTTATGACGCGACACTTCGATTGAGATGCGCTCGCGCTCATTTTCGTTTAGTTCAAATCCTTGTGTACTCATGCGGCACAACCAAGCAGCAGTAAGATTCAAGTTACCGTCTGCTACGCCCTTGATTACTTTATAACTATCAGCGTTGCCTGCTGCTTTTAAGTATTCAAGCATCATTTCTTTAGCCTGCTTTTTATCGCAAGCGTAATTGTACCAGTTCAGTGCTGATACTAGCGCACCGGTGCGTTTTTCTTCCGCAGGTTGTGCTTCCCATGTAGGTTCAGAACCTACATACTTGGCTTCTGCTGCTGCTACTTTGATCTTATTGCTTTGTGGCTTACGAGCCATGTCTAACTCCTTGTTTGTTAGTATCTGCTTATTATAGAACCCTGATCCAATGCTGTCAACCTGGTCAAAGCGGATAAATACATAAAAATTTGCCGTGAGTTCATAAACTGTACTTATTGTGGTAAATTTACAACATATAAAGATTATTTAATATGCCAAGATTAAGTTTATGGTCTCCTGAAAAGCGAAACGATTACAAATATTTGGATCGAGTAATTTCCGAGCAATATACCGTTGGCGGTTTAGACATATATATTCACAAATATTTAGGTCCTAAAGTTTCAGGGGATTATTCTACAGAATCAAGTAATTACGATGTTACTCGTCCTGTATATTCAGAAACTAATCCGCTTTTTATCGAAGACTTATTCACTTTAGAAAATAGAGATCGTGATTATGATGAATCTATTTACAGATTAAGAGGTGTGTATAATGTTCAGGATATTGATTTTAATTTAAGTCAATTTGGATTATTCATTCAAAACGACACTATCTTTGTAACATTTCATTATAATGATATGATCGATACTGTAGGACGTAAATTAATGTCAGGCGATGTTATCGAAGTTCCTAATTTAAAAGACTTTCACCCGTTGGATCCTAATATTCCAATTGGTATGCCAAAGTTTTATGTTATTCAAGATGCGTCATTTGCTAGCGAAGGTTTTTCCAAAACTTGGATGCCTCACATTTGGCGTGTTAAAGCAGTTCCAATGGTGGGCGCACAAGAATACAAAGATATATTAGATGGCTACACTAACGAGAAGGGCAACGAAACTGGTGACCTAACCGATTACTTAACTACATACAATAAGAACAAAGACATTAATGACAAGATCCTTGCTCAGGCAGAAGTTGAAGTTCCGCTAGCAGGATATGATGTTAGTAAGTTCTACGTTGCTCCGTATGGCAGCGACGGTGAGCCAGAAGATGGCACTGGCATTAGTGCTGATAATTCATTATTAACAGCAGATCTGGGCGCAGTTAGAGCAGATCGTAGTTTAGTATCACCGACTTCAGATGGTTACTTAGTTGGTTACTTAACTGGCAACACAATGCCACCAAATGGTTTACCTGTAACACCAGGAGTTAGCTTCCCAGTTAACGCAAGAAGTGGTGATTATTGTTTACGTTTGGATTATCATCCGAATAGATTATTTAGATATGACGGAGCACGTTGGGTGAAAGTAGAAGACAATGTAAGAACTGAAATGACTTACTTAAACAATGACAATACTACGCAACGCAGTTCGTTTGTTAATAACAATGCTACAGTAGCTACAACCGATCGCGGCAATATTCCGAGCAAACAAAGCCTAAGCGATTTGCTTAGACCAGAGGCAGATAACTAATGGCACAAGTTGACTTCTTTTACGACGAACAATTACGCAGGTTCTTATTACAATTTACAAGAATTTTTTCTGGTTTTCAAGTAGAGTATGGTAAAGACGATTCTGGTAATCCAACATACTTAACTGTTCCTATTCGTTATGGCGATGCTTCTCGCCAAGCTCAGAACATTATTCAAGACAATAGTGCTAATAAGATGTTGTCAGCTCCAATGATGAGTTTTTATGTAAACGGCTTAAAATATGCCAGAGGACGAGTACAAGAACCGTATCATGTTGATACCCGCAGTTATCGTCAGCGTTCCTGGGATGCCGACACTGAAACATACGAAACAACACAAGGTAACGCATTTACAGTTAAACGTCACATGCCGGTTCCGTATGACGTAACTATTAAGTTAGATATTTGGACTACAAACACAAATCAAAAATGGCAATTGTTTGAACAAATTGCCCCAATGTTTAACCCATCGTTGGAAATTCAAAGCACAGACAATTACATTGACTGGACAAGTCTAAGCGTTATCGAGCTAAATGATATTAATTATAGTTCTCGCACAATTCCAGTTGGCACAGAAGAACCAATTGATATTATGACAATGACATTTACCTTGCCTGTGTGGATTAGCATGCCTGCTAAAGTTACTAAACTTGGCGTTATACATAAAGTTATTGCTAGTATGTACGATGCCGACGGTAATACTAATAGTATTTTAGAAAACGATGATTTGTTATTAGGTACTCGTCTACAGGTTACACCGCATGGATATCAGGTATTATTAATCGGTAATCAATTACAAGTATTAAAAGCAAGTGCTGTAGACGAAGCAAATACCAATTTGGGAAGTCTAAGTACACAAGATGACAGTAATGTACTGTGGCACGCCGTTGTTGAAGAATACGGTAAACTACGAGACGGGATTAGTCAAATTCGTTTGGAAAATAGTACAAATGACATTGAAATCGTAGGTACTGTTGCTTATCATCCAACAGATGACCGTATTATGTTGTTTACAGTAGATGAAGATACACTACCTGTTAATTCTTTATTACCAGTGACTGCTGTAATTGACCCACAACGTAGTGGTCCTGGCGCAGGATTAGCCGCGGCGGCAACAGGACAACGTTATTTGTTAACAGATAGTATTGGCTCAGCTGGCGACGAAGATATTAGCGACGGTTCAACCGTTGACCCAATGGCGTTAGCATGGAAAGGATTCAACACGCAAGGTGATGACTACGAATTAATTGCTAGCGCGAATGATATTGTTGAATATGATGGGCAGAAGTGGAATGTAGTATTTGACTCTAGTAATGCAGCAGTTACAGAATACGTTACTAACTTAAACACCGGATTACAATATAAGTGGGATGGTGTTCAGTGGGTTCGCAGTTATGAAGGATTATACACGGGGGGCCAGTGGTCACTGGTGATCTAAACGCAGTAGGTATTTGGTTTTACGCCTATAACACACAACGTTATTTGTACTTAATGCGTAATGATCCCAAACATCCTTATCATTGGGGGTTACCTGGCGGCAAAGTAGAAGAAAACGAAACACTATTAGATACTATTACACGCGAATGTTCTGAAGAAATGGGCTCTATGCCTGATTATATTAAATTAGTACCTATTGAACGTTTTACTGGCCCTAACAATCATTTCATATACCATACATTTTTTTGTTTAGTAGCAGATGAATTTATTCCAAAACTTAACGACGAACATTTAGGATATTCGTGGATTGACAAAGGTGTTATTCCAAAACCATTACACCCAGGTTTGTGGGCTACTATCAATATTGAGGATATCTATAACAAAATTGAAACTGTAGAAAATTTATACAGTTACGAAATATCACAGTAACTAACATATTCCATCAATGGCATAGTCTTTAAATTTCTATACGACAACCATTCTTTTGGAGTATTACCTTCGCTAATAACATGATAAAACTTAGTGTTTGAGTATGTTTTAAGAACTGGTATTAATGATTCGATCATTTTAGTGCGGCGTGTTAATCCATCTGCGCTATACTCATCGTATCCTAATAAGAACACTTCTCGATGTCCATCAAACGCCGCTAGATATGCTGCTACAGCTTCTTTGGTGCTTTTGTATGAATAAGGAATAATGAAGAATTCACCTGGAAACTTCACACATTGTGTAGTGCTAGTATACACAATAATATTTTCGGTTAAGTTAGTTTCAATCAGCTCTTGTAATTCGTCTGTGTTAAATGACACATGAAAATTAGCATGAAATTTTTTATATAAATCGCCTGTACTGTAAACGTTTAATGGTAGTGTATTTAACAGCCCGTGATATTTCATTAAACGTTCTAGTATAATTTTAGTCGACGAAATGCCGTTACTAACACAAGTAGCACGACCAGAAATTGATTTAACTTCAATTGGGTTATCAACAAACTCGCGTTCTTGTTGTTTGCGTCCATTAACGTATTTTACGCCGGTGATTACAAATTCACCTTCATACTCTGTTCTGTACTGTTCTTCAATCATCGTACACCAACAACTACTTCAATTATTCCTTCATCTTGTCCTGATTTATCTTCAAGTGCTTTACCAATGATAGAACCGGCCGGTGGATCGCGTAACTCTTCTCCCCACGCTATAGCACATCCTGGAGTGTTTGATGCTACCATTAAGTCTCCTTTACGTACTACGCCGACTACACGGCACGGAACACGTCCTGCTAGTGCTAATGCTACTACTGTGTCTCCAGTTAACTCTGAATTCATTAAGTGTGCTGGTTTGGTTGATACTACACCTGCTGTATTGCGAGAAGCAAATGTGTTAGCAATAGTAACTTCTGCTGCGCCACCAAATGCGATAACAGTACCAGCAGCATATGCTTCATCGGCCATGTAATTTTCAGCTAAGTCAGCATATTGTGCTGTAGTAGCTGTACCAGTAATAGTACCTGCTGAGAAGTTTCCTGAAATATCTCTATATACAATAGTACTTGCTGTATTGTCAGAAGTAGCATTTGACGTTACAGTAAACGTACCACCTTCGCTACTTACAGAACCGCTAATACCATTTCCTGAAGTTGCTCCTGCTGCTACATAATTACCAGTTGTATCAGTTCCTAATGCTACTGAATTAGCAGCAATAGTTGCTGTTAGTGTAGCATCTCCTAAGTTAGTTAGTGTACAACTACCAGATAAATCTCCCGCTAGTGTAATAGTTGGGTCATTTGTAGCAGTTGTAGCAATAGTTAAATTGCCAAGATTAGTAATAGTGCCTGACCCAGTGACTGCTCCAGTTAGTGTGACTGATTGAGAAATATTTGCGTTACTACCAGTATTGACGAGCATCTCAGCACCGCCGGCTGTTGTACCATCGTGCGCTCTCAACGCACCTGTTGTTGTGTTAAATGTTAATTCGCCAGCTGAACCAGTAAAAGCATCATTCTGTGCTGTTGTTCCGCGGCGTAGTTGTAATACTGTAGGCATTTCCCAATCCTTAATACGTTATCTATATTTATGCGCCTAAGTAGGCTTCACCGTCTGCGTAATCATATGTAATAATAGAGCCACCTGGATCCATGTTATCAAACAACACAGTTAGATCTACACCAAACGCATCTGTGCCACCGCTTTCAAACGGAGTTTCTTGAGCCGATTGTGCAGCATCGTAACTTAAATCGTAATTTCCACTTGCGCCAGGCCAGTCAGCATCAGCGCCAACTGGTGATCCATCTACATATAGTGTACCACTACTAATACTTAATGCTGCTCCGCCTACATAAATTGTAGATCCAGCAACGTGTAATTCAGAAAAGCGTAAGCTATTGGTACCTAAACTGTATGTTTCATTTGTTGCAGGGACTAAATTGCCAGCAATAGTAGTAGCGCCAAGTGTTTTGTTTGTTAGTGTTTGCGAACCAGTTAGTGTAGCAACTGTTGAGTCAATAGCAACACTGATTTGGTTGTTGCTTACTGTAGTGTCAATACCGGTGCCGCCAGCAAACGTTAATGTTTCACCAGTATTAAACGTATCTGGTGTGCCTGAATCAGCAGCAAGTGTTAGGCTTGAGGTTACTGTGCCCCAACTTAGTGTGCCTGACCCATCTGTTTTTAAGAATTGATTAGCACTACCATCTAAGGTTGGAAATGTTAGTGTGCTGTTTAAAATTAAACTAGACGCTTTTAATGCACCAATTTGTAATGGAGCATATCCAATTAGTGTTACATCACCAGACGTGCCACCTTGTTCGTTAGAACTAGCTAAGACAAATTGATCAGCTGATTCATCCCATAATAAAACTTGGTTAGTGTCGCCACCGCGTTCAAAAACAATGCCAATGTCTTTGTCATTGCTAATACCTGAACTAGCATTATTGTTTAAAACAATAATTGGGTCGTCAAACGCTGACGTAGTAGTTGATATCTGTGCAAGTTTTGGTCTAGTTAAGCCCATTGTATTCTTTACCTTTTTACATATTTATCTGGTTATGTGATTAGAAATTTTAGTCAAAAAGAAAGGGCGTTTCCGCCCTTTCTTTTTTGGTATTATAACCCTAAAGG
>Ga0196901_1000261_pt1 | contig 28594 bp, 23 predicted proteins | sample CB_VirMetaG_FD_169099 | JGI IMG/M metagenome (GOLD analysis project Ga0196901, IMG submission 169099) | Freshwater to marine saline gradient viral communities from Chesapeake Bay - CB_1504_1 Viral MetaG (v3) (version 3) | ecosystem: Environmental > Aquatic > Marine > Coastal | place: USA... | reverse complement strand
TTGATGCCGCAAACTACATTTTTGGATCACAGGCTGGTGGCTCCCTTGTTCTCGGAGCCACCTCCACCTCCAGCAACGCGCAGTTCTACGCTACCAAGACGTACAACAATGCGAGTGGGAATGATAGTGGAATAAAGTTCAACTTCTACCAGTCGCAAGCAACCTCTGGTGCCCTGATTGGGCTCAGGGGGAACACGCTATCAAACCACACTTCTGGGGTTGTTTCTGCAATCACAGGGGTTCGCGGTGAGGCGTATGCTGACGGGAGCGCAACAACCACAAACGCATACGGGATTTACGCTGAAGTAGCCAACGTAGACGCTGCGGCAACGATTACGAGTGGCTACGGGCTATATGTGGCTGGCTTCACCGCCACAGGCACCATCACGAACCGTTGGGGCATCTATCAGGCAGGTGCAAGTGAGAACAACTACCTCGCAGGCGACCTCCGCATAGGCACTACGAGCGCGACGAGTCACGGTCAAGAGAAACTGAGACTTTCGGGTGCGGACGCTGGGCAGATCATGCTCAATCTGCACAACACAACAAGTTCGGGTCAATGGGTCCAGTGGACAAACTCCACGACAGGAAGCACTTCCGGAGATGGGCTGCTTATTGGTCTGTACCCAACAGAGATTGCCGCCATCAGGAACCTTGAGGCAACTGCGCTTGCATTTGAAACCGCAGGCACCGAACGCTTCCGCGTACATTCTGCTACACCTGCAATCAGCATCGGAACCACAAGGGAATCAAATTGGGCATCTGGATATTCAGCCATAGAGTTTGGGCGCTCAGCCATTATGGCGGCGAATGGAGACGATGCCCTCTATCTGTATGGCAACGCATATTACGATGGGACTGAAAAATACATTGCAACGGATACAGCTGAAAGATATAGACTTGTATCTGGGCAACACGTTTGGGATGTAGCAGCATCAGGGACCGCAGGTACAGGGATCACATGGACAGAGGCAATGCGCCTCCTCAACAGCGGTGAGTTGCAGATCGGATCGTACATCCAAGGCACCACCGCCAATGGGTATCTTGATCTTCGTGGGGATAGCGGGGCTACGAACTACGTTCGGATTGATGATGCGGGGGATTTGACCGTTCGCAGCGGCGGTCTGTACTTGGGGGCGGCAGATTTGGCGTCTGGGCATATAAACGCCTACGAGTTGATGACATTCAACATCGACACGGACAACGATGATGCAGATACGCGATATTTTGCATGGTTCAAAAACGCGCCATCGGGTGCGGGTACTCACCTGATGCGGCTCACCGAAGCCGGGATGCTTGCTATTGGCGACACGACGAACGCCAAAATGACCGTGGGCCTGACGATCAACCAAGGGGCGAATGACAACGAGATACTTGCCCTGAAGTCGAGCGATGTGGCGCATGGGATAACGGCCTTAACAGAAACAGATACATACGCATTATTTCAAAAATCAAGCAGCACAGAAGGCGGCTTGATTATTGCAGGAATCACAGAAGGCGGCGAGGGTATTCGTACATTTGCCTACGTTACAAGTGTTGATACTGGAAAGACTACATCAAGCAGGGCGGCCCAAGAAACAAATGCGGCCTTGAAATCTGGATCAACAGTAACATCTATGACTGCAAACTCTAATGTATGGGCTGTTAGGTCAAGTGGAATAATGAAGTTTATTGTGGACCAAGAAGGTGACTTTTTCTATGACGGTGCAGACGGCGGTGCCTTTGACGCTTACCAAGATGCCCACCTTGTCCGCGCCTTCGCCCTTGCTACATCCAAAGACACGCTCCGCACCGCGCACGACGAATGGGTGCAGTACAACGAGCAGACACTTGTTGACATCGGCGTACTCGGCGCACCCGTAAAAGACGGTGGCCTCATCAACGGCGCGCAGTTACAACGCCTACACACCGGGGCCATTTGGCAGAACTACACGGCCATTGCAGACACGCGGGATGAAGTAGATGTATTGAAGTCGCGCCTTGCGGAAACAGAGTCGCGCCTCGCCATTGCCGAATCTCGATTGAAACAACTACCACAAGCATAACAACCACCATGCCTACCATCGAAGTAAAAAAAGCACAGACGGACTGCAAGCAGTTGCAGGTAATCATCGACCTTGCGTTCCCGCCCAAGACCGTGGACTCCGAAGGAACCGTTTCCTACGGCAAGATCAGCCACGTAGAATCGAAAGGCGTGGACGCTGACGGCAACGCCGCAGGCAACGTCTACTGGTATCACGACGAAGTACCCGCCGAAACAAAGGCCAAGCTCGTTGGTATCCTCCTTACCGACCTCCCGCCACTCCTTGCTACCGCCGCAATCAATGTGGACTTTACGCCCACGCCGTTTGAGGCCCCAGTAGTCGAGGAGCCAGCGCTGGAAGTAGTCGAAGAGCCTGATAACGCTGAATAGTTTCGTATTGATGCAGAAAGAACAGCATCAGATAGCCCACGGCAGGATCTGCCGCAAATGGGTGCTGCCGCTGTAATGAAGCACAATATGTCACCGCACCTTAACCAAACGGCATAATGCCACTATCTAAAAAGAAATACGGTTGGTACTGGGGCAGCAAGGGTCCATATAAAAGCAAGGCCCAAGCACAATCAGTAGCAAAAGCAGTATATTCTAAGAAAGGAAAGTAGAACCAAACAATCCCAAATATGAAAGTCTCATACCTTGCAATCTTCAACAGCAAACCAGTTCTTGAGCGCGCGTACATGCAGTCCAAATCTGGACGCCTTAACTATGCAATCAAAAAGAATCTCCGCAAGTTTGAACCTCATTTCGAGGACACTCTTGAGTGGCTTAAGGCAGACGCAATGGACAACGACTGGAAAATTGAAGCAGCGCTTCCGCTTGATAATGCGGAGTTCCGCGCTCGCTTTGAAGAATACCTTAACACTAACCAGGCAGATATTGAGCCATTCCATATTCATGAATCTGATCTTCAGCACACCAATGGAATTACTGGAGAAGAAGAGCTGGCAATTGGATGGCTCATTAAACAGGAAGAATAAATGAACTCTCAATCATCAGACAACATTAAGCAAGCCGTTATCTGGGTAATAGCCAGCATGTTGCTTATGGCCACAAGCTGGACTGTTGCAAGCACTAACGACTTGAATACACGTGTCGAGGTGATTGAGGACTCGCGCTTTGGCACTGCTGATGCCATTGCTCTTGAGATGAAACTCAGGGTTGACATGCGTGATGCTATTGACGAGATTAAAGAATGTCTTAACTACATTCAGCGCGGTAAAGAGTGCGAATGATGGAAAAGATAAACCCGCTACCCCCGCAGAAGCTGCGAGTAGCAAAGCTTGTACCACCAACAACGCTGCCAACAGCGAAACAAACCATGTTTAAAACTCTTCTTGATCGAATGAAAGAAGCCTCTACGTGGGCTGGACTCGCAATCATTGCACAGTTCGTACCGCTTGAGGTTGGTGAACTTCAGGTTATCTGGGAAGCACTTGCAGCGCTCGCTGCCGTTGCCGCTATCTTTATCCCAGAAGGCAAACCCAAAGCAGAGGAATCTAACGGCTAATGAGTAGCAATTACAGTCTGGCGACTTATCCTGAAATAGAGGTCATCAACCTTAACGAGACAAGCATGAAGCGGCTTACAAGCAACTTCTACTTGTCTGAGTTTACCTTTGAAGACCAAGGTCCAGTGGTACTAATCCACCCCAAGCTGCCACAACTGTTGCAAGCCATTAGAGACAAGACGGGTCATCCCATCCACATTAACTCTGCTTACAGAACGGCGCACCACAACGCAGAGGTTGGCGGCAAGCCCAATAGCAGACACATGTTTGGGATGGCTGCTGACATTGTTAGTGAGCATTTTACACCAGAAGAGATTGCAGAAGTAGCCAACAAGCTCCAAGCTGGAGGCGTAGGTAAATACCCAACATTTACCCACGTTGACGTCTGGGGCATGGGGCGAAGATTCTAATGCCAAAGCAAGCAATAAACATAAAGACCTTTGAAGGAATGGTAGGCTCCGTTGATGCGCATGATGCACCAGCGGGGTCTGCCGTTTTTGCTGAGAACATTGACAACATTCAGCAGCAAGGGTTGTTTACGCCGCTCCCAGAAGATCAGCCGCTAAGTGGCGCCACTCAATATGCAACCTGTGATCTTGTGACGCCATTTAGCGATGGCAGTCTTGGTGTCATCTACGACCAAGACGCTTCTAACGTTAGGGTTATTTCGCTTGACACGGGCACGGATGCTGGTTCTGCATCTCCTTCCCGCATCCGCTACGGCAATTTTGACACCGCTATCTCTGATGGCGAGTCAGCACATGTTGGCCTTGGCGCACACGCAAGCGCAAATCCAACTTGGGTTGGCGAAATCTTTCACGGACAGTTTTCTGGCGCAGCCCCAAGCGGGATTCAGTTTGAAGATGCCGAGATCAAATGGGCTAAGTGCGTAGGCGTTCATGTTACTGGAAACAAGTCTAACGTTGCTTTCATGCTCCCAGAGGTGGACGTAACGAGCAATGTTGCCAAGTGGGACACAACGCAAACTGTTCTTAAAAGCGGGTCTTCTTATTACTATTACGCATCTCTTGTATATGACGGCTTTCAAGAAGGCCCATTGTTCCTGATTGCAACCCTTGGCATTAAGGATGGTGGGATATTTCTTGCTGGAACTGGATACGAAGAAGCTACTGACACGACAACGTATGAAAGAAATTCAACCACGCAAAACCTAATTGCGTACAACAACGATCCAAGTGCAGCTAAAACCTATTCTTCGTACTCGTGGATTGATGCAACAACAGAGGATGCTGAAAACGAAAGGCCAGCAGATGGGTTGGCGCGGTTTGATTTTCAGCTTCGCGTTAGAACATCCAGCACGGTGCGCGAGACGCTTCCAAAACGCGTTACCCGCATAAATCTTTATAGGGCAGAGGATGTAAGCGGGTCGTTTAAGTACCCTTGGCAATGGCATGCAAACCAGTTTGGCGTTTCTGATCCAGTACTTTTTCAGTCTATTGATATCAATGATAGCGGGTGGGTTGACGCAACTGTTGTAAACGGTGTTACTGACTTTAACCAAAGCTATGATGCCTACAAAACAATAGAGGTTCAGGATACTGGCGTTGGCTACGAAACGTTTACTGGTCGCACGGCACTTCCGCTTGGCCTCAACAACATGAAGCTACACTATGGCGTGTCCTGCGTTGCTGAGTCTTACCATGTCGTTGCCCGTTGCTGGCATCCAGAACTAAAGCAAATAGAGTCTTGGCTCTTTAAGTCTAAGCCTTATCGTTATGATACGTTTGACTGGTCTTCTGACTACCTTGTGTTGCCCACACCACCAAATGCACTTGCCTACTGGATGGGCAAGATATACGCTTTCTGCGATGGCAGAACCTACGTAATCAACCCAGCTACATTTGATATTGAGGATACGCTTGAAGGCATTGGCGCCAAGCACCGCAAGAACATTCGCATTACTGACAGGGGAATGTTTTGGGGAGACGAAAACAATATCTACTGGCACAACGGAAACTCAATTATACCAATTGGCGGACCCGTTCTGCGAAACCAGCACAACGATGATGCCGCTTGGCTTGAGCGAGGCGGCAATGCTCTTGTAACGGTATACGCGCCGCGATATGACGCTATTCTTTTTGCGTATGAAAACGCAAGTGGCGAGCTTGGAATACTAATGTTTAACATTGGTGGCCAGCGTTGGTCGTACGTGACAATGAGCCAGCTTACCAGTAGCGGCTTTCCCTTGCAAACAAACCAGCTACTATCGTGCGGCTACCAGAAAACAAATGGTGAGCCAGTAATAGGATTTGACGGATCTAGCGGTGGCGTAGATAAATACTTCCACATGTTTGGACACGCCTCCAATAAGCGTAGCTGGAAGTTTGTGAGCCAACAGATTAAGGACGGTGGCTCAAAAACTCGATACTATCACGCAAGGGTTTCGCATTACGGTAGTCCTCCGTCTGTCTATTTTTACGACAATGATCCAAGCTACCAAACCCCGCATGTGGTGACACTTTCCAACGAGGTGTCTGGAAGCGTAAGCAAGGGCCAGCTAACAACAACTACTGACCAATGGAAGTATTTGCGAGACTTTGCAATTGAGTTTTCTGGAACTGGGTCACAGTCAGCATCTGAAGTTGCAATCATTTATAGACCGCTGGATTCGCGATGAGTACGATTGGACGCGCACCAAAGGATTACAATGCTGGCGCATGGGGACGAGTTCTCTCTCGCATTGATAAAGCTATTGCTTCAATTAGCAACAGGCTGTCTGAGAGCGAGAAAGAAGCTCGCCAGCTTCAGGCAACGCAGCGCGAGCAGCGTGGCGCGCTTACGTCTATGCTTACGCCAGAAGCCACGTTTGAGTGGTCTGAGTACGTTGACCCAGCCACAGAACGAGTGTACGCTCAGTGCATTGTAGAAGTAACTCGCGGCTGGGCGATTATATCTGACTTTGAATACCGTGAGGGAGATGGAAATATAAACTGGCTTACTGGCTGGGTTAGCTACAAGACTGGAGCAGACATGTCTTTTGTTGTTAGCTCAGCATACAAGGGCGGTGGCTACTACCTATATAGAAAAGAATTAGCGCCCGTCAAGCCTGGAGACAAGGTTTCCCTTGTTCATGTTGAGCTTCGTGGCAAGGCAGCAAATGATGATGTCTGGTTGCAATCTTCCCACACCTTTGACGGCAACAAGGTGCCGCAGTTCAGATCAGAGCCAAAGCTTGTGCTTCAATGGCATAATTCTACTGAAACGTGGCAAGTAAAGGCAACTGGAGAGGCTGATGACGACACGCTTTCTGTTGGTTTTTACATAAGCGACAACTCTGAGCTTAGTGTAACTGATGGGTTTGTCTCTGGTTATTTTACAACTGGCGTTACAAATCTTTCTGGAAACGATAAAAGATTTAATGTTTCTCTTGGATATTTCCAGCCATCTACAAAAGCCGCTCAGCGCATTTTGTACGTTGCCGCTGGCGCATTTGACGGCGCCAACGCATCGACAGATAACGTAGATGGTGTGTTTGAAAGCGTCTTGTTGAGCATAGAGATTCCAGTAAGCCCAACTGCATCTGGCATCCTTGAGGCTGGAGACATTACTGGGGAATACCTTGCTGATTCTGCAAAGCGAGCAAGCGTTAACCTAACTGCTGAACACAAAACTGGAGCAGAAAGCAGCACGGTAACGGTGTCTGGTACAATAACTTATATAGGAGACGCTTCCGCATACACTATACCATCTCAAGACATTGTTTTTGACACAACTGGCGTTGGTCCAGCAAAGCTTAAGGGAGATCTGACATACATTTATTTTGACCCAGCGGACAGCACAACAGCTCTTCGGACATCTACCACAAAATCAGATGCTACTGAAATATCTGGCAAAAAAATATTTGTTGGAATAGGAAGCGCCGCTTATGTTGAGAGAGCCTTCTTTGTATTTACTAACGACCAGCCAGTATTTAGTGCTCCATTTATTTTTGCCTCAAAGCTTGAAGCTCTTGTAGCAAGAATGGGTACTCTTATAGCTGGGTCGGCAAGCTTTAAAATAGGAGATAGCGTAAGCGGAACGGCGCCAAATGAAAACGATGGCATCTTCATTAATAGCCATAACTACTGGTACGACACTGGTAATTTTAAGGTTGGCAGCGGAACAGACTACATTGAGTGGGATGGAAGCAACCTAAACATTACTTCTATACCAGTTAGTTACAATCAGTCTACTGATCCAACCACTGATCCAACCGTAGATGTTAAATACGGAGATCTTTGGTATGACTCAACCTCTGGTGTTGAGGCTCTTAAGTGGTACAATGGATCTGGTTGGTCTATTATTGGCGATACGCTTCAGCGTTTTTATGCACCAGCAAGCACCACAACAATTAGCGGGGATAAAATTAGAACTGGGGCGCTTGAGTCTAACAACTGGAGCACAAGCGCTGGTTCTCAATTAGATCTTACCAATGGAACTATTAAACTTGGCGGGTCATCTTCTCCAGCATTTTCAGTAACATCTGCTGGTGTTATGTCTTGTACTGGGGCTAGTGTTTCTGGGGCAATAACGGCCAGCTCTGGTAGTATTACTGGCGCCCTAACAATGGGTGTTAGTGGAAAAATTGAGTTTACTGGTGGCGGGTATTTGTCTCCACGGTATCTAACATCTGGCACGAATGTTTTTCAGCTTACTGGCCAGGCAATACGGGTTGGAGAAACCAGTGGTGGGGAAATTTTTGTTGACGCTCAGAATGGAAGTGTTGATATATATTCTCGCGATGGCTCGCCTATTAACTTGTCTGCAAGCGGGGGCGCGCTTGGGGCTGACATATCTCTTACTGCAACTGGAGATATAATTTTGAATCCATCTGGCTCAGCAAAAGTTGGAGCTAGCGCAATTTGGCACGCTGGGAACATCCCATTTTCTTTTTCCTCTGTGGCCAGCGGAGACATCATATACAACAATGGGTCTAACTGGGTTAACTTGGCAAAGGGTGAAAATGGCCAAACATTAACCCTGTCAAGTGGCGTACCAACTTGGGCAACACCCGTCTCTGGTGGGTCTGGAACTGTAACACAGATAAACACGGGTGACGGATTAACTGGTGGCCCAATTACGACCACGGGCACCATATCAATAAACTTCCCAACAACCGAGGTGTCCCTATTCAACTTTAGGGCGCTGGGAATAGACAGTGAGCAGAACTACAAGTACCTTGACGTATCCTCGGTTGGAGCAGACATTGTTGGCGGTGCTAATGCTGCGGCTGTAAAAACGACGCTTTCTCTGGATCAAGTTGAGAATGAAGCTCTTAGCACTTGGTCTGGCACCAGCAATATCATTTACTTGGGTAGTGTAGTTACTGGCACTTGGAGTGCTACCAACATATCACTTGCGAAAGGCGGTACAGGCGCATCGCTGTCAGACCCAAACGCAGATCGCATACTGTTCTGGGATGATAGCGCAGGTGCGGTTACATGGCTTTCTGCTGGCGATGGATTAGCATTTAGCGGCACTGCATTGCAGATGGACTGGTCTGCTGCTGCCGGAAGCGTTACACCTTATATGGTGGTTGTTAAGGATGGAGATCAGGATGTAAAAACCGTTACCCTTGGCAGTCTTGCGACAGCAAGCACAATAAACAATACAAACTGGAGCGGCTCTGATCTTGCCATTGCAAACGGTGGTACTGGTGCAAGCACGGCCGCAAATGCAAGAACAAATCTTGGTCTTGGATCTGGACTGACCACTACAATAAAGGAAACCCAGATACAATCGCCGGGCGGCGGAGACAGTGATCAGTGGCGAGAAAGGGACTTGACGTTTACAAACGGCATCCTAACAGCAACAGGTACATGGACTACATGGGAAGACATCGTTGTGGTGTTCTAAACTAAATTCTATTGCTAACTACTAATAGTTTTGCTAACTTAAATCCAAATTAAACCACCTAAATGCTATGTTACCAGCAGCACTTATGATTGGCGGTGGCCTTCTCTCAGGCATTGGTATGCTGGGGCAGGCTCGCGCAGGACGCCGCGCACAACGCCAAATGAACCGCCTTGCGAGCGGTGTGCAGGGACAGTATGACGCTGCTCTTGCCCCTATTGGAGGTCTTCTTACGGAGTTAGCGGGACAGAATCTTGGCCAGATGGGTCTTGAGCAAGCTCGCATGGCTGGCTATGGGTTTGATCGCGGAACCAGAGAGGAATCTGATGCAGTGCGCTTTGCTGGACGCAATACTTATGGCCGCATGAAGGGCGTTGAACAGATACGGCAAGAAGCAGCACTTGGTCAGGCTGCTATTGGGGCTACTGCTAACCTGCGCCAGCAAAACCTTTCTGCTCGCATGGGCCTTTCTGAGGTAATGGCTCAGGGCCAGATGCGAGCCGCTGATACAGCCAGCCAGATTCGCCTTGGCGGTATTCAAGCCAGACAGCAAGCCGCACAGCAAACGTGGGGTCAGCTTGGACAGATTGGCGGATTTGCCCTTGGCGCTGGTATTCAGGCACAAACTGGAAATTATTTGGCTGGCCTAAATAGCGGCAGCAATACGACACAAATAATGCCGCCAACGTCTACGCGGCTTTCAGCTCCAATTGAAATGCGTGGGCCAGCCGTTTTAAATCAAGTTGGCAGAGCATCTCTTCCAGATTTTTCTGGCTTGCCAACAACAGCAGCTGATGTAATAAGCTCTCTAAGAAACAACTACATTTTTAATGCTTCTGGACTTTCCAGATGGTAGCCCATTTGCCTTTAATATGCTTGGTACTAAACAATGGCTCTAATTGATGCACTTATGGCTGGTCAGCAGTTTGTGTCTGGCATCCAGCAACAACGGCAGATGGCTCGCGAGTACCGCGACAGAATGGCTATGCTTGCTCGCGATGAAGAGCGAGCTATGCGTCAAGAAGAACGCCAGATGATGTCTGACTTCCGCGCACAAGAAGAGCAGGACTTTCGAATTGAATTGGCAAGAAGCGCTGAAGAAAGAGCAAAAGAGGATTTTAGACGACAGGGTGTTGCGTCTGAACTTGCTAATAAGCAAACAAGACAAAACATGGAGATACAAGCTATTGAATCAGAATTAGGGCAAAAACTGACAAATCTTGAGATAAGTGCTGCTGCATCAAAGGCGGCATTGGACGCCGCCAGTGCAAAAGAGCTTAGAGAGCTTGAAAATGTGCAAAGGCAAATTATTCAGTTTCAGCGTATTGCTACGCAAAATCCAAGCGCCGTAACAGCGGATATGTTTAACGCTGTTGAGCAGTCAACGTATAACCTAATTGAAAAGTACCCAAGTTTTGCTGGGTCAATATCTCCGCTGTACGCAAGCATGGTTGATGCTGCAAATTTTGCAATAAAAGAGGGGCGGCCAACGCAGCTTACAGAATCGGGCGCATCGCAGGCCTACGGGCGGAAATACACCACCGTTGGCAGAGAAGCTGGAAAGATTGGAGGCTCTGTGTATAGTCTTCCGAGTGGCCCAAACCTTCGGGCTGGTATGCTTAGCAGTACAGCTGCGGGCGCAACTGTTATTCCTGGCCCGCAATTTGAGTCTGGTAGAGAAAACATTCTGGATCAAACAAGGCGAGTTGAGCAAACTATGAACACGTTTCCAAACTTTCTTGGACTTATCGGCGCGCCGTACGCAAGCGCCTTGATGGACAATATTCCAAACAAATAGTAACCGCATTGGAAAAGCATGAATGAAGAGCAGTATAGGTACGTATACAACGCGTACAGGGCTAACCCCTATGCGTTTACCAACGAACAGGTAGACCAGATAGCCAATGCTGCAAAGCGTCTGAATGTGGACTTTGGGCGCGACCCAATGCACGAAGAGGCAAGCATTGGAAGTGTGCTTGGAAACGTTCTTAGCGGTGCTATTCAGGGCTTTACAACGCTTGAGGTTGGAGACCGCCCCGTAACCGCTGCTGATCAGATAGCTAATAACATTGGCTATCTTCTTGGTTTTGTTGGGTTTGTGCCTGGAGTTGGTACTGCTGGACGTTTTCTTACGCGTACTGCTGTAAAGAATATCGTAGGAAAGTCAGCATCAAACACAGTTCTGGGTCAGCTTGGACGACAGGCAACCGTGCGAACAGCCGCTGGGCTTAGATCAGTTACCTCTGGTCGCATTTCGAGCGTACCGTTTCTTATTGCAAACAGAATCATAGACGGCAAGGCCGCAAGCAAGGCAGCGCAGTCAGCAACTGACTTCTTTATTAAGAAGGGACTTGAGAAACAGACTGCATCAAAGATTGGAGACATTGCCAAAGAGGGCTTGCGCATGGGTGTTGCAAGTTCTGTATCAAGCTGGCAGTATGGTATTGACCAGATGGCGAGCAGCTTTGCTCAGGGCACGGTTACTGGTGGAGCATTTAGGGGTATTGCCAACTTTGTAAACCTTGGTAGCGAATCAGCAAACAGGTTTGCTCGCATTGCTGCTGACACCATCTATTCTGGCGGTATGTCTACGCTTGCTGGCGACCCAATGCCAGTTCAGGTATACAACTACGCTCTTGGTGCGCTGTTTGGTAGCATGGAGAAGCCGCTGAAATACTACCAAGCGGCAGAGTTCATCAATAAAAACGTTAACGTTCATAAGGATCGCTTCATGCGCCGCAAGGCTGTGGACGACATTCACAATCTTGACGAATACAAAAATCTACCTAAAGAAGTAAAGGATGTAGTAGATCACGACATAGACATTCAGTATGGTAGCGAGGCGCAAATTGCTGAGGGTCTGCTTGGCGAAGACTTTGTTGGTAAAATGCGTCAGGGAGAGCTTGTCGTAAACGAGGCTGTCCGCAGATACGCAGCAGAAAAAGGCATTAAGCCAGAAGATGTTGTTCGCACATTTGCTTCTTCGCAAGAGTATGTCCGCACAGTTGAAGAAAGCCTTGAGGCTGGAAAGACAGAAGAGCAAGCACAGGCAGATGGACGAGAGGCGGCGCAGCAGGTTCGCAAAGAGATTGATGACCTGCTCATGCCCATGATGTATCAAGGCGACCCAATTGCCGCTGGTGATTTTATCCCACGCCTCAAGGCAGAAGAGGAAGCTTACAAGCCTTCAGTTGGTGCATTTGAATCTGCGCTTTCAAGCCTCTCTCGCAAGTCGGCAACCCCGTCTGAGTTTTTTAGACGCGCTGAGATTGAGGTTTCTAAGTTCTTTGGCAGTTCTACTGAAAGAGTTGATCTCCAGACTGGCGAAATCCTTGAGGGAAGACGGCTCGTTTTGGGCGACAGGCCAGAGGATGTCGAGCTATTGCGCGCACGACTAAATGAACTTGATCCAACCATCAAGCTTACTGAAGCTGATGACAAGCTATTGCGCCAGACAATGAACACGTACAAAAAAGTTGGCGAAAAGCCAGCAGCTTACGTGTCAAAGCGTGGATATTTGCAGTATGGAAAGCTAACAGATTCGTTTCAGGACATACGCGAGACTGGTGACAAGACGTTTTTTGACTACATTGGCCTTCCAATAACGCTTCTGAAAAGAATTTCTGTAAGGAACAATAGCGAAGCTGCATCAGAAATAAGAGTTCGGTACGCGGGCGGACCGCCAGTGCGATCTACACTTGCTGGGTTGGTTGAGGCAGTTTCCGCTATTGGCAAGTCATCTTCGCCGTTTATGAAGTTTGCCTTTTCTCCAGTTAAAAACAAAGGACAGATTGCCCTTGTCCCATCTTTGCTTGGAGACATGGGTGATGCAGTTGCTCGCAAATCGGCCCTAACCGAGTTCAACAAAACACTTGACGGCATTGACGCTGAGCACAAGGGCGTTAAACAAGAATACATTCAGGCAAGAAAAAGATTTGTTGACGAGTTTTCTGCGCTAAAGCGGCAGTCCAAGGTAGCTGGAATATCTGTATCTGACTATTACGACCTAAACGCCCTCAATAACATTCGCACAATTGAGGAGATAAATAGATCAGTTGATCCCAATACTGGCAACCCAATCTATGTACCCTTTGCGGAAATGCTTCGCAATCCAGACAGGTTTATCTCTTCTTCTGATGAGCTTGTAAAAAGGATGCAGGGCTTTGCTGACTCTAACATTGTTGTTAATGCCCCATACTTTGATGGAGTTAGGGCGGGTGAGCAGTTTCCCACTATTGCGGAAAACGGTGGCTTCAACTATGTCATCCTAAACGACAAGAGGTCTGATGGAGGCGCCTCCTTTGGGGGGCTTTCGTCACTTGGGGAGAAGGCTGGAAAGATTACCCGCATTGACAACACGGACGGCGCGTTGCTCATGCGAGCAGATGTGTTTGATGCTGTCGTGCGGTCATCTGGTCTTGAAGACGGCATTGGCTCAATCAAGCTTACCGTTACATATGGTGACGAACTTGGCGCAAACGGCAGTCCACTTGGCGCAACGTTCCACAAGGTATCGGCCATACGACTCTCTTATATGGAGTCTGCGCAGCTTGCAAAGAATAACATTGATTACGCAGTCTTTGGCTCTGGTGTAAAGCAGACTGGCTTTAGAGATGCTGTTGATTACAAGGTTAGCGCAGATGGTACGCTCTCTTTGTCTGATGCAGCAAAGATTTACAAGGCTCCAATTGATTCAATGCGCGTAAACATTGGTGCATCTGAACACTTAGGCCAAGTAAACAACTTTGTTCGCGTTGTTTCTCAGATGGCTGATGACATCAGCGACCCTGTTGTTCGCCAGCTTCTTTACGATAAGGTGTACCGCCCATCTTTTGAGGGCAGGAAAAAAGCAACTGCTTCTTTTTTGAGCGGGGACTTTGAGGGTGTTGATATTGACAGGGTAGATATGCGCGAGCTTGCTGACGTATACTACTCTCCTTCGTCTGCCTATTCTCCAGAGGCGAGGGGGTTCTTTATCAAAGAGGTTCTGAAGAAGAACCTGCCAGACCCAGAAAACGATTACAGCATCAGAGCTGACAGAGAGAACTCTCGTTCAATGAAGATTCTTCAGGATCTTATGGATACTGAATATCTTGGACTTGGATTTGGTGACTTGGACAAAGGTGTTAGAGACTATGTTGAGGACAGGGTAAGAGCATACTTCCACACTCGCATTTCTAAACCAACGCATGGTGTTGGTGGCCAGTCTATTTTTACCTCTATTGACGCCTTTACCCAGCATCATCTTGCTGCTCTGGGCAATAGTGAAGCATACGAAAACATGCCAGAAAAGCTTAGGGATTCGCTTAAGCAAGGCGTTCTTCCTCAGGGGTGGGTTGTATTTAACGAGGGCATGAAAGATCAGCGCATCAAATGGGTGGACGGCAAAAAGGTTAGGCTTGAAGATGCGTTTAATGATTACCTAAAAGAAACCAAGCCAAGCAAGCGCAAGCAGATGGAGAACCTGCTGACGTTTTTATTTGTCCGCGTTCCAAATGACTCTGCCGCTGGCGTACTCCCGCTTAAGATTGCTGGCTTTGGGCAGCGCAGTGGTAGCGGCATGATTGTGCATGGCGAAGAGCTAAAGCGCATGGGCGGCGCTGATATTGACATTGATAAGGCGTTTTGGTATCAGGACATTGATGGCAACGGTAACGGAACTGGACCCATCATGAACTACTTCAGGAGCACCAAGCAAGCTGTTGCACCAGAGCCGTTTCAAAAGCCAGCTGGCAAATCAAAAGAAAGGAAGTTTGCTTCTTTGTTTTCACCAGAGTGGCTTCAGTCAGATGGGGCGCGTTCTAATGGTAGTAACGGGCGTATTGGTGTGTACGCAAACATATCAAAGCGAACAAGAAACTATTTGTACGATCTGTCTGGAAACGACAGGGGTGCTCTCTCTGCTTTTAACAGATGGATTACTGAAGGCATAAACTCTTCAGCTGATGGATATAACAATGAAGACGCATCATTAATTGGGGAGCAAGCGCGTCTTAAAATTGACGAAATTGCTGATGAGGTCGAAATTGGAGAAACCCTTATAAGCGCAGCAAAGTCTATTGAAGATGTTTTTGACAGAGGCAAAAAAAGAACGGTGCCTGAACGCGCTGCCGATGTTGCGTTTGCTGATGAAAATATATTCAATCATCCAAGGCACAGGGGTGCTATTCAGCTTGCTGAAATCATTAACAGCAACTCTGCAAAAGCGGAGTCTGCTGACCCAGCGGCTGCCTTTCCCTCTGTATCTACCAGTAGCGTAAACAGAATCATAGAGCGTTTCTTCAAAGTATTTGAGGGCACTGACGATCAGTCTCGCCTTACGCGCTTCCTTATTGAGGGTTTTGGCTCGCCAAACAAGGGTGGAAAGAGCAGATCAGACACTGACGCAGAAACTATTACTGCGCTTGGCTCTATGGTTGCGCTTGATAGGCGTGGCAGGGCTGCTATTGCTGAGATGCAGGAGCTTGGCTATACACGCGAAGAGGCGCTTGTTAACATTGAGGCCATCCAATCTTTGTTCAAAGGAGATAGCGGATACATTGGTCGTCTTTCAAGTGTCTTTAAAAACAAAAGCAGGGAAACAGCTGAGTGGGTATTCAGAGACATGACTGAATCTGCATATCAGATTGAGCGGGAATACGGCTCATCTGCAAGACTGTACTTTGAAATGATTGCTCGCGGCGGACGGCGAATGTCGCCTACCCCAACGAAGGGTGCGATTGATATGCTTCGCTCTGTCCCAGAGTCTACGATTTACAACACCATTGAAAGGGCAACGCAAGCAAAGGTAAAAGATGGAAAGCCAGAAGATGCCGCAAGAGAAGAGGCTATTTCAGAACTCATTGAAGCTGCAAGGAAACAAAAAGATACTATTGCTCAACAAGCCGTTGCGGTAAACGACTGGGCTGGCATTAGCAAGCAAACAAACGTAGACTACGCTGACGCTGTTACCTATGTGGCTCGTGGCGAGGATGCAATTGCAGAACGCGCTGCTGAGCCAACCATCGCTGAGACTGGTAACGTAAAGCTTACCAATGACCCAGAGACGGACCTCCCGCCAGATCCAGTTTCATTCAAGGAGGGGGAGCGAGTAGAAGAGCTTGCTGGGCGTATTCGCGGCAAAGAACTTGGTGCAAAGTTTAGCCCAGAAGACGAGGCAAAGATTACGCGCTTCAAAGAAATCCTGCACGAAAACCCAGGACTCTATGAAGAAATCATGGCCGGCGGTGCTGGATCTATTATCAAAGACGCAACTGGAAACCCTGTTGCGCCAGAGCTTTGGACTCCGCGAGAGCTTGATGTCTTTATTAATTACTTTAATAGAAGTAAGGGCGGTGGATTTCTTTGGGATCTATTCTCCAAAGGTACTGGTGATCTTCCAAGGCTTGCGTACCTCTACTTCCCAGAAACGGTAGTCAACTACATTAAACCATTTGACGGAAAGCTTGAGACTGCAATCAACAAGAAGATTGTTACGACAAGCGGCATCGTTGATGCGCCAGTAAGAGAGTTCTTTACTGCGCTTGATAAGCAAAAAGCGGTATTTGAATACGCCAGCGATAGACAAGGCCGCGCTGCTGCAAAGGAAAACGAAGTCCTGTCAAACTATCTTGGATTCCTTGAGCAAGAAGCCTTCAAGGGCGATGCCTCTGATATATTAATTGTATCAACTGCTCTTAGGGAGCTTGGTCTGATCAGAAAGATAAATGATGACGGCTCTCTTGGCGACTTCAAAAAAGGCTATCAAAAAACAGTTGTTTGGAAGCGTTTCAAAAACATTGAGCCAATCTACAACAAGCTTCTCGACAAGACATACATTGCCACCGTCCCCAAGCTTGATAAAGATGGCAACTTTGCTCGCGACGAGAAGGGAAAGATTCTGTTTACAAAAGAACTCAAAAAGGTTACTGGCAAAGAATTATTTGGGCAAGTTGATAACCCTAACAGCGGTACTGTAAACAAGGCGGTAACAAACATTCTTCGAGACATCTACAATTCATTTGTTGTAAACACCAAAGGAGCTGATAAGCACATCGTTTACAAAGACAGGGATCTCGGCATCGTTGATATTGATGCGACTATTGATGGCCTGTTTGATATGATTCGTCGCGGAAACGAGTTCAATATTGGCATTGATGGTGTCAACAGAATCCTTCATGCGCAGCAGATTGAAAGGCTTGCAATGGAAGTTGCCAATCGAAAGTTTCCAACAAAGCGCGGGTCAGATCGCTATAACAAAATTGTTGCAAACCTATACAAGCGCAATCCATTTGAGTACGAAAACTTAGATGCGCTTGATGCTGGAATGACAAAGCTCCAGACTGCTGCATCGGGCAAAGACAAGTCCGTAAGCATTGGGCAAATTGGCGAGATCAACATGTTTGCGTATTTCCCGCACAACGGTGTATCTCAGGCAATTGCTGGCGAATACGTCAAGAAACTTGAGCAACAGCTTATCAACGCCACAAGTGATTCAGAGCGCAATAGACTTAAGATTCGCATTAGCCAGCTATACTCCACTATGGCTGCGCCAGAGTCTGCTTTTACGCAGTCCCTTAGAGACGTGGCATTTACTACTCCGCGAAAAGCAAATGGCGAGCTTGTTATTGTTAAGCCAAGGCCAACGCAATCTCGTGGTGCGGAACCCATGCCTGGGTATGATCCTTCTGATGCAGCTATTAAAACGTACATTGGTCAGATTACAAAAGGATATTACGATGGCCTTTCAACGATAATATCAAATCACGAGATCAGCCGTTTTGAAGAGCGCAAGCCACTTGGTGATAAGACTCAAGAGTGGGCTGAATGGGGTCGCACATACCTTCGCACTGTGCTTGGGCACGATACTATGTATAGCGACGAATACCTTAAAAAGAACCCCAAGCTATACAAGAGTGCGGCATACTACGCATCAGACCGCTACTATTTTGACAAGTACTTTGAAACAGTCGTAAAGCGATTTGACAAAGAGCGTTACGACCGCATCCAGAAAATCAAAAACGAAACGCCAGAAGGTGAAGACTGGACTCGGCACCCAGAGGTGCAGCGGTTTGCGTCAAAGATTCGCAGCTTTTCAATACTGGAAGGCAAGTGGAACATGTCCTCCTTGCTCGCTAACACGCGCTCACTTACCAACAACGTTGTTGGCGGTAATGTGATGACGCTTGTCTCTACTGGCTTCCGTCATTGGAAAAACACTTTCAACTCGTCATACTGGAGAAGCATTAACCCAGACTGGAAAAAAACGGAAGACCTATACAAGTTTGTTGCTGAGCACGGTGCTATTGAGGCATACGTTATCAATGAGGTGAACCTTAACCCAGAAAGGTTTAGTGGAGCTAACGTAAAAAACTTCCTAAACGAAGCGATCTCTTCCATCTCCACTCTTTACAAGCAGGGCAAGACGCTTGACGACTCTGACCTGCGAGCTATTGCAAAAAAGAATGGGCTGAAAGAAGACTTCATTCAGACGGCAGCATGGTTCATGCGCTCGTCAGAGCGCGATCTGCGCATGCGCTCATTCATGGCACACTATTTCAAGGCAAGGGAAGTACTTGGGGCAAACAAAAACATCATTGCGTTTAACGACCCAGTGCTCATCAACTTTGCACTCAAGGGTGTCAAGGGCACTCAGTTTCTTTACAACTCAGCAGAGCGCCCCATTTTTAGCTCAAGCAGCATAGGTAAGATATTCTCTCGCTTCCAGTTGTGGTCGTGGAACTCTATTCGCTTCAGAAGGGACGTGTATAAAGGCGCTCGCGAAGTCGGTTTTCAGGAAGGGACACCTGAGTTTGAGCGGTACAAATACGTTGTTACAGCTGACCTATTTATGTTTGGCCTTGCATCTGCTTTGCCTTACACCATGTTTGAGGCTGTTGTACCAGCGCCGTTTAACTATCTGCAAGACCTTTCTGACTACTTCTTTGGAGATGAAGCTGAAAAAGAAAAGGCGTTCTTTGGAACATTGCCGTACCCACTTAACGTTACAGGCATCATTCTTCCCCCATCTGCACGTATATTTCAGGCAATGACAACACTTGCTGGTGGTGATGTGGATAGGTTCCTCAATTACCATATGTATACGATGGTTCCGTTTGGGCTTATGGCTCGCAACGTTGCCCGTACTGCAACAAACCCAGCATATGTTGTAGATAACATGACTGGAGTTCCAGTACACAGAATGGGAAGATATCTCAGAGAACTTAGGGCTGAGCAGCCCTCAAGGGAAATGGCAAGTCCGTTCTCGTTTTTGTCTAACGAACCACCCGCAGAAGAATGAGCATAGGCGATAGTTACGAAGAGCGCATAATCACTGTCGCCACAAAAGAGCGCGATAACATTAAGGCTGGCCTCATCAATCAATCTGATTTGATGCAGCGCTATAACCTGTCGCGCCACATGGCTGGCATTATTTTCTACTCAGTAAAAGTTGGAAGCTTTGACAACGAGCAGCCAACAGAACGTTCGCTTGGAGTAGTAAACAAAAACGTAGCCAACGACCGTATCACTGAGAACGGTGTTGGCAACGTGTTGGTAATTGGCGACACGCATATTCCTTTTGTGCATCCAGACTATTTGGACTTTTGCCTTTGGGTTAAAGAGCAATATGACTGCGAGTATGTGGTACACATTGGAGATGAGGTTGACAACCACGCTATTTCCTATCACGAGTCTGACCCTGATGGTCTGTCCGCTGGTATGGAAGCAGAGGCCTGCCTTGCTGAACTAAAGTCATGGTACAAAGCGTTTCCTGAAGTAACGGTACTGGTTGGCAATCATGGTGCGCTTCCATTCAGGAAGGCCTTCAGCGCTGGCTTGCCGCGCCGCTTCCTCAAAACGTACAGGGATATATGGGATGCGCCTGACGGCTGGGTATGGACGCATGAGGCACTCATAGACGATGTTCTGTATCAGCATGGCATTGGCACCAGCGGCAAGAACGCCGCTCTAAACAAGGCAATGTCAAACAGACAGTCAACCGTTATTGGTCACATCCATAGCTGGGGTGGTGTTCAATACACAAGCGGCCCAAAGGATACCATATTTGGTATGAACGTTGGGTGCGGTATTGACGAAACCTCATACGCAATGGCATACAGTACGCCATTCAGGTATAGGCCAACGCTGGGCTGCGGTGTGGTTCTAAACGATGGGAGCCACGCTATATTCGTACCCATGTAAAAAAAGGGGGAGCCAGCGTTTGCTGACTCCCCCTTAATTGTTTAGGCATCAAGCCTTCTTTGGGCTGATTCTATTAGCTCGGCGTATTCCTTGTCGCTACTCTCAAACCATTTTACCTTTTGCACTGCGTGTATGATGGTTGAGTGGTCGCGATCAAAGTAATCCCCTATATCATCAAACGTGTATTTCAGTCTGGTTCTGATAAGGTATTTCGCTACATGCCTTGCTACTATTATTGGGCCTTTTCTTCTTGTCCCAAGTATTTGCTTGATAGAAATGCCTGATGCTTCCGAGACTGCCAAAACAATTGCTTGCATGGCTCTCTCTTTTTCATTCATCACTCCACCATTTTGTTTCACCTACTGGGGTTAACGGGTTTTCGCCTAAGCATTTGCACCACAGCATGTACAGAGACACATCGCTTGGTGAGCGCCTGTTGTCTTCCCAATCTCTGATTGAGTCTGCGCTCTTGTCCATCATGCGAGCAAGATCTGTTCTGCTAAGGCCAAGTCTTAGGCGAGCTATCTTAAGCTGCTGTCCATCAAACGGCATCGCTTGATTTCTTTTTAAGCTCCAGATAGTGTGCAAGCGGTACGCAGATAAGTGACTCTGTGTTGCCGTCTTCTCGAAAGATTACGCCTTTAACAGCTTCATGTGGGCGAAGCCATTGAGCCACTCTTTTGTATCGCTTTGCCTGAAAGTGTTCGTCACCTATGATGACATCCACCTCATTGTGTAGGCCGCGAGACTGACCATTGCTTCCATAGCAACGCTCTGCATCAAAGCCCATTTCTTTGGCTTGGTTTACGATTTCTCTCTCGTAACCAAACCCCTTTACACGCGATGATCTTCCTCCCATGTTGTACCTCTTTGGTTCTGCGGACACAATCGGACACGCTCGGACACGCTCGGACGTAATCGGACACAGAATGTCCGTTACAATTCCACCCATGCGCCGTATGTAGCTCGCTCTTCAAAGTCGTATCTCTGCTTGGACAGAAACATCTCTTTAAGAGTGTCGCTGATTTCTTTTTGCCGCTGTCTAATTGTATCTGGGTTAATGCGAAACATCCCAACCTCATTGAAGCCGCGTGTTTCAACCGCCATGATACCAGAGGACACGATCCCACCAGCAAGCGCTGAGTAGTGCGCAAGCTGGTACTCGTATCCATACTTGTCAATGGTCTCCTGCATTTGATTTAACGGAAATGATGTTGTCTTCAGATCAACAACAAGGACGGCAGTAGCAGAACTGCCACCAGCAACAACAGCCATGTCAATCATGCCCTTTACCTTAAGGCCAGTTGGCCCATGAATGGCTGTATACACAAGCTGTTTCTCTGACTCCTCAAGTACCGCTCTTGCCACGCTGTGCTTTTGCACATTGTGAGCCATCTCCAAGATGCGATAAAAAGATTCGCGATCAATCACAATCTTTCCATCAACAAGGCGCAGGTAGTCTGCGTATGGCATGAGTTCTTTGGCAGTCTTCATGTCTACGCGCTTGTAGCCAGCCGCTTCAAATGCGAGTGACAGGTTGTTGCTATTCCTTGATAGCTGCTTTGCAAGATTGAGCTGAAGGTCTGTTGATGGAAGCTTCAGATTATCTGGAGCAATGTCAACGCGCTCGTCAAACTTGTCATTCTCAAGCAGGTACGTGTCAAACGCTGAGCCAAATGCAAATGCTGGGCTGTCAACATTTTCCTTGTACTTGTACTTGCGTGGGTGTTGCTTGAACAGTTTCATGTCGCTGTTGGATATGCCTTCCATCTGAAAGTATTCCTCTTGCGACACCTTGTGCCGTTCAATGTCTGTGTACTCAAGCATGGTATTCTCTTAATTGGGAATTGGGAATTGGGAATGGCACCCAATTTGGGGCGGGCGGGGTTGGCCGTTTGGATTGGCCACCCCGCCGCCCCTTTTAAAAGGATGCTTCTCTTGAAGCGGCGTTGGATACTACCTGCATTTTGGGAAAATCAAACTTGACATTGATTTCCAGCGGCTCGCCATCTCTGTTCTTGATGGTCTTGATACGCCGCATGTAGCTGGTTCGTTCTCCTTCGATTGCAATAACATGATCCATCTTTGTAACGTTGCTTCTGTTTCCAGTCGCATCGTTGAGAGAGATTGATCGTGCTGTTTCTGCGAAGTCCTCTCCATTGATTGCTCTTGAGCCGCTCTTGTTGATGTGGTGAATAGCAAAGATTGTGGTGTTGGTTGACTGTGCAATCTTGCGTAAGCCCTCAATGATAACGCGGAGATGCCACATCTCGTTGTTGCCAGCCTCGGGTACGCTGATACCGTCAGTCGTATCAACTACCACAAACTCTGGTTTGTACTGCATACACGCTCGCTCTATTGCCTCAAGCGTTGGTGCATCAGATACCATCTTGAGCCATTCCAGCTTTGATACAAGCTCTGATACCCTCCCATCCCTGATCGCATCCTCAACCTCATTCTTGGTCATGTTGTTTGCAGACTGAATGAAGCGGCGTGTAACCAGAGCTTCTGGCATTTCAAGATTGAGATACAGCGTTCGCTTGCGCATCTTTACCAGTATGTCCTGCACGAAAAGACTCTTGCCAATACCAGTATCAGCCATCACCAACGTAAGGCTTGACGGAAGTATTCTGTATTCTTTTGTTGAGTTTTGCTCATACAAGCTATACAGATTAAATCCTTTTCCTTGGTCAATGAGGCTGATATAGTTGGCAAGATTCTTTGCAAGCTCATCGTGTGATTGAACGTACATAGAATAGTCCTTCTTTTTGTTGAAGATGCACGTAGCGCTGCAATACTCTTGCATCACGGTATCCCTGCACCCGTATGTGTATCCTTTTTCGTATGTGTTTTTAACAATACGATCAAGCTCTTCTTCTGGCAGCCACCCCTCGAGCGCCTTGACAGCGTACTCGTAGGGCAACCCGCTGCGCCACAGCCAGCTTGACAAACGCAGAATATCTTGATGCCTACGCCCATGCTTTGGCCCTTGAGATATTAGCATTTGCATGCAAGTCACAAGGCGGGTTGGGTCGTGTGCAGATACCGTTGTGTTTTCGCTACTGGTTCTTGACAGCCTTGGCATAGATACAATTCGCCGCAAGACTGGCTCTGGATCTTCCTCGGGCCATGCAATAGCGGCAATGCGCTCGTTCATGTCTGGAAGAATACCAATGCTTGGCGTCTTGTTTGAGAACAGCTCTCGCAGTTCTATCAGCGTTTTGTATGTACCGTTTTTGTGCTTGCTGAATGGCGACCTTATCAGACCAGCGGTGTTGACCGGCGACAAGTCAATCAGCGGGTGGTTCATGTTCTCATAGATGGTGTTCTTTATGATCTGCGGCAACGTTGTTGATGCAGTCATGCCAAACAATCTTCCATCAAGCTCTACATGAAAGCCCTTGTACCCACTAAACCAGACCTTGATGTACTCCTCTGGCACATCAAGATAGGACATAATGTATCTAACATAGTTTCGCACCTCCACAAGTGTTTGTGATATATCAACAGCAGCGCCATCAAAGTCGAGAACAATTGTTTTCATGCTCACGTTTCCGCTGAAACGCTTTGACATGTAACTATTCTCGCTTAGAAAATGCTTTAGCTCTTCGTAGTCAAACGCAAACATGCTGTTATGCGCTTGATCTTTTTCACATTGAGCCAGCCACGCTTCTGATGAAAGATCAAGTTCAGATAGTAGCAACCCTCTGTTGCTATACGATGAGTGTGATCCCTCGAACCCAAGCATTTAGTTAACCCTGAAAATGTTTTTCATTTCAGCTCCCTTTTTCTTGCGACCAAAGTAAGTTTCTCCACGAAGCCCTTCTTGCTTTTCCTGAACCTTTCTGCGTGCCCTTGAGATATACTCAAAGCGTGGAATGTTGCGAAGGTGCATTGCAGTAAGCAAGTCTTGCGCACTTAACTCAGACGGATCGCCATAGTAACGCGCAACGTAATACCACACAACCCTTTCGTCGCTATCTCTCGCATTTGGGTGGTCCCTAAGGATACTTTCTATGCGATTCATTAGTATGTTTTTGTGTTTGCCCATTGTACATGCCTCACTCCACCAATTGTTTGAGTTTCATAAAACAGAAAAGGCCAGCTCCCACAGCCAGCCTTTTCCGTCCCTTACATCACTACCCCAGCGCAAAGGGCTTACTTTATGCCTTTGTCGCTTGGTTAATAACCCTTGCATGCGTTTCATGTTTGGGTTGGAGACAGTAGCGGAATCGAACCGCTAACGTAAGGTGCACCAGCACACTGTCTCTGCTCGTTTTCGCGGCTTAGGTAGAGCGTCACCGTCATCAAGGGCTGGAGGTAGGCCCCGCCGCTATTGCAGGATTAGAACGGAGTGGTGTCGTCTAATTCCTGAGAAGACACACTAAGCGATGGGACTTCAGTTGCGGCACTGTCGCCACCTGCGCTTAGCAGGGTGGGATCATAGCGCTTAACCCATCCACCATCCACTTGTTTCATGAAGCTCTTGTAAAGAGCCTCACCTGCCTTCTGCGTGGCCTCGTCGTCATCTCCAACTGCGTAGAAGATGTCGTATACGTCATAGCCAGTCTTACCATTGTTCTTCTGGTAAGCGGCATACTCAAGGTATACTACCTCCTGACCAACCATTTCTTTAATGGCTGCATCAAAGAGATTGCGCCATGCTGACTCGTTGAAGTTCTTCTCATCAAGATCAGAAGCCTCAATGCCAGCAGACTGCAACACCTTGCCATTGTCTGTTCCAGTTGCTTTAATCAGCTGCTTGACTTTGAACAGGCTGCCCAAGCCAGACGCTACCTCTCCATGAGCAGTAGCAATCTTCTTAAACCATCCCAGAATCGTGGTGGACTTCGCAAAGCCAGCACCAGTATCAATGTCAAGGCCAATGATAACGTCAGCAACAGCGCCCTTGCCGCCAATGCTAACGTTTTCTGAATACGTTGCTTTCTCAATGCGTCCACGTTTTACGTATACAGCACCGTCTTCGTGTGATCCAAGACGGTTATTGTTGTCAGTTTTCTTACCCGCTGAGGGGCTATCAAAGAATCCCATTGTCTTCTTAGTTTACTTTTGAGAGTGTTTTGAGTGCAGTTGTTTTACCTGTTCCAGAGTCACCAATAATTAGAATCTTTGGATTCTGAATACCATTCTCACGATAGTGATTGATAAGCAGTTCAAAGTCCTGATCTATGATGCCAGTCTCTGACGGGTAAGACAATCTGCTTTTTGCCTGTGTTCTCCTATTGTCTGACACGATCTGCCAAGCATACAATGCTTCGCCTTTTCGATTGCGACTGACAATAGAATACGCTACTACATCAAAGTAGCGAGCGGCGGCTGTCTTGGCGCTGCCCTTAAGGTCAGGCACTTCCAACGGTCCGCCGTTTTCGTCTGACCCACGATCAACGTGAGCCGTAACAATTACTGGGGCCTCCAGCTTGCACAGTTTCTGTACAAAGCGGATCAGCTTTTCGCCGTACTTGCCCCATAATTGTAAGTCCATAGTGACAACACGATGTTCGCGCATAATCTGCTCACGAGTTTGATTACCCGCAACAGATAGGGAGTCAACCACGATGCAATCAAGACCAATGTTCTTAGCAGGTTCAGAGATTTGATAGCGTATCTCAGCACCACCAGTTTCTGCAAATAGCTCATGCTTAATGTCTACCTTGGTTTCTGTTGTGATCTTATCAAGCAACGCACCTATTTGGTCCACGCCATGCGTTACAGCAACTGGCTCAAACCCAAGGTCTTCCTTGATTTGCGATGATCCTCCTATTGATGCGGTGCTTCTGTCTGCATCAAAGATTAAACAGTTCATCTATTTCCTCTTCTTCTATTTGTATTCTTCTGTAAATGTATGCTCTTTCGTGTGCTTCATGCTCAATGGCGCGAGCTACTGTACGCCATAAGCTGATATAGGCCCCCCTTGCGTCAAACAAGGGGAGCCTACTGTTAATCAGCCAGAGCTTATACAAGGCTCGTATCATGCTAAGTCCATGAAGGCATTGACGTAAGCCTCATTCATGTCGAAGCTTCTTGAAGTAAACGACTTTGCATCGTTATGCCACAACACGTTAGTGCCAGCGGAAAGCAACCCGTGAAGGGTATTCTCTTCGCTATCACACCAACGCTGAATGATGCTTCCAGCAACAGCGTTACCAATACCTGTCTTGGATTGTTCCCCAAACAGAGCCTGAAGATGCCACTTTTTCACCTCTACATTTGCCAAGTTGCTAAGGTGGTGTGCAAAATCAGGAAGCTGATTGCTTGCTGCTTGCTGAATCATTGGACCAATGCTGTAAAGGTCTTCAGTCCAATGCCAAGACGAGCTATCTTTGCGCGAGTGCTTAAACCTGACCGTGCCAAAGCGCTTGCCAACAACCATCCCGTTCATGCAGAAAGCATCAAGGATCATGAGGCTAACCTCTGCCTTCCACGCACCGTTGTACGAGTTCTTAACAAGAAGCGAAAGCTTTAGGTCTCGCTGATTACCAGCGCTGTCAAAGCTTGGGCTTTGTTTATTGAACTCATATACAGCCGCGAATCGTGAGCCATCCCAGAAGATTCTGACTGGATCGTTTTCCAATCCAACAAATTGGCTGATCTGATCGATAAGCTCCGTGTTCTCAACAAGCAGGTAGTTATCACCTACTCGGCCAAGAACTTCTGTGTTGCCATTCCAATCCGTTGCTTCAATTGCATGACCAGCAATGTTGCCGTTATGCGTGTAAGCTGGAACAAAGTCTACCTCTGAGTTCCACTTAATGCCATTCTTGGCCGTGTCAATCAGTTGGGTTTTCTTCTCCAGAAACGTTGTCTGTTCGCTCTGATGTACTTCCATTTGAGTTTCCCCTGTTGTTTATGATTTTGTATATCTCCGCCATAAGATTGTCTGGAACTCTTTTGGCTTCAGCAATCTCTTCTGACAGATCTATTTGGTCTTCTGCCCATTGCTCAGCAAGGTAGAAGATAGCGGGAAGCAAGCCAGCTCTCGCTGGCTCTTTTTCCCAGTCTGCGTTCTTGTCAAACGATAACAGAATTAAAAACGTGCACTGCATTAGAAGCAGTAGAGAATCAACTGGCGTATCAGAATGTTCTGATGCAATCTTTAGCATGTTTACCGCCTTCTCTGGCGACCTTTCGAGCGCATCGTTAACTGCTGACGATAGTTGATCGAGCCATTCTGTTATGTCAAGCATTATAGGTTCCTTGTGTTTTTGCGTGTTACTTTGCCACCATCATCGGTGAGGGTTGTCATACCACGCGAAAGCCTATCAAGTTCCTCATGCCTGTCAGTAAGCCATGACTCTACGTATGGCTTGATTGTTTGCGGAAGAAGGTGTTCTGCCCTGTTGTAAAGCTGAATAGATTCTTCCATGTTAAGCAGCGTACCGCGTTCGTCACGCAGCATTTTAACTACTGCTGATTCAAGAACAGCTGTGTCTGCTGTTTGCTCTCTTGGTGCTGTTGTGTACTTCAATGCTGGTTCTGCATGTCTTGGATGTAGTTATAAGCTTGGATAAACCCATCGCCTTCTCCAACGCTGTGTCCAACTTCATATCCAATTAAAGCAAATAGTCCAGCAAAGATTGCCACAAAGACAACCATGACCGCAACCTGAACCAGTTCCTCAATCAGGCTTCTGAGCTTGTAGTTCATTGTTTTCCTCCAGCACTATTCAGTGCTTCTTTTGTTTTAACTGTGTAGTATCCGCGGCCTTCGCAAAACTCACAGTTGTTTATTGTTTCCTGTTCTGTTGAATAGTTCCACGATTCTATAAAGCCATCACCTTTGCAGGCTTGGCATACTGGTGGTTCTATTCCAAAGCGAGTTATATACTCGTTGCGTTCTCTGTCAAACGTTGCCATTAAAATGCCGCGATGCCATAGTTGGTAGTTTGATGTCTTGATATTCAAGAAACTCAAGCAAGCTCTTGCTGCTTATGCGAGCAACCTGACCATCTGCTGACCTGAAGAAGCTTGATGTAACCCACTCGTTTTCATCTG
>Ga0196901_1000260_pt1 | contig 28674 bp, 48 predicted proteins | sample CB_VirMetaG_FD_169099 | JGI IMG/M metagenome (GOLD analysis project Ga0196901, IMG submission 169099) | Freshwater to marine saline gradient viral communities from Chesapeake Bay - CB_1504_1 Viral MetaG (v3) (version 3) | ecosystem: Environmental > Aquatic > Marine > Coastal | place: USA... | reverse complement strand
GTAAATTAATTTTTATCCCTTTTTTGTTTTTGTTAAATATTTTTTTATAACTTTACTAAAAATAACAATATGGAACAATATACAAAAGCAGAACTCTATGGTATGTTATTAGAACTGCAACATGAACTAGAACAAGTAAAACAACAATTATTTTTAAACCTTAAACAATGAGCAAAGAAACAAACATTAACCAAAAGCTATTTGACCTACAACAAGAAATAGGTACAATTAGCAAAGATGCAAACAACCCATTTTACAAGTCAAAGTATTTTGACATTAACTCACTTATTAAACAATTACAACCTTTACTAAAAAAACATAGGTTATTACTTTTACAACCTATTGAAGAAGATATTGTATTTAGTAAGTTAATTTGTGTTGATGGTACTGGTGGCGTAATAAGTGGTTTAAAGTTGCCAGAAATTAATGACCCACAAAAGTTAGGAAGTTGCATTACATATTATAGACGTTATACACTTTCTTCACTTTTAGGTTTACAAGCTGAAGATGATGATGCTAATGCTGCAAGTGGTATAACAGCAAAACAAGATGAAACTCCTTGGCTAAATGCAAATACCCCAGCACACAGTAGAGCAATAGAACATATGAAAAACGGTGGCGACATAAAAGCAATTGAAGCTAAATTTAAGATATCTACTAAAATGCGTAACGAGTTAGAAAATGCAGCAAAATTGTAAAATCAAAGGAATTTATTTTAACTTTACATATAATAATTATTTAATCACAATTTATGGAAATTATAGGAACAATCAAAGTATTAGGAAACTCCGAGAAAGTATCGGACAAACTTACAAAAATGCAAATAGTACTAACTACTGATGAACAATACCCTCAGGATTTAGCTATTGAATTTTTAAACGATAAAATAGATACACTTAAAAACTTTAAAGTAGGAGACAAAGTAGTTATAGGAATTAATTTACGAGGGCGTGAATACAATGGTAAATATTATAATAATATTGTAGGCTGGCGTGTAGCAGCAGAATTAACTGAAGTTACAAACAATCAACAGCAACCAGCACGCGAAGTAATTGATGAATTTTAATATAGGGGGCTTGCGCCCCTTTTTTTTATGAAGTATTTAAAAGAAGGCGAAGAAATGCCTATTGACTTTTGGAACTACAGAGTAAACCCTATAACTGGGTACTATGTACAACCAATGGATGAAAACTGTACAAGGAACGAAAAAAAATATTATATTACTACACAAAAAATATGATAGCACAGGCAAAGAACATACAAGACAAGATACTAGACATTAAGTATGGTAGAATAAAGGAGGGGCTTAAAATAGGCGTGCCTGAAATAGATGAGTACCTTAGATTTAAACAAGGTAATTTTAATGTTATTATAGGGCATGCGAATGTCGGCAAGACTACTGTTATTGTTTACCTATTTACACTATGGGCAATAAAACACAATTTAAGGTTTTTAATATGGTCTAGCGAAAATACAGCGCAAAGTATTGTTCGTAAAATTATAGAGTTCCGTATGAACAAAACAATTAACGAAGCAAGCGATACCTTAATTAATGAAGCTGTACGTTGGTGTGACGAACACTTTAAAATAATAGACGTTGACGATATTGTTACCTATAAACAATTATTAAAGGAAGTAAACCAAATTAAAGACGCTTGGGATTTTAACGCTTTACTTGTAGACCCTTATAATAGTTTAGCTAAAGATATAGGCTTGTTTAAGTCAATAGGTGGGCATGAGTATGACTATCAAGTAGCTTCAGAAATTAGATTAATGGCTAAAAAGCGTAACATAGCAGTATTTTTAAATGCTCACGGTGTAACTGAAGCTCTACGTAGAACCCATGCAAGTGGACACGAATATGCTAATTTGCCAATGCCTTTAGGTTTAGCAAGTGTAGAAGGCGGGGGTAAATGGGCAAACAGGGCTGATGATGTTATCTGTATTCATAGATACACAAGTAGCCCAACTGATTGGATGTATAGCCATTTACACGTCCTTAAAGTAAAAGAAAATGAAACAGGTGGTAGATGTACACCTTACGAAGAACCAATCCGTCTTAGAATGTCTAAAAACAATGTAGGTTTTGAGTTTATGGGTAGGAACTTAATACACAACCAAACAAAAATAGAAACATTAAATATATAAAATGATAATGATTGGGGTTTTGCTGTTAGTGTGCTTATTATTTTTAATTATAGCACAAATAAAAAAAGCTGAGGTTATATTAAGCCCAGTCGTTGGTATTATGTTTGGTTTTTTATATCACAAAGAACAATACGAAGAAGAAGATGAATTTACGCTGCAATGCGTTATAGGTGTAATTAGTATTACTGTGATATGGATAAACCCATTGGATGGCTTGCAAAAGTAGCCGAAAGACATAAAGAGTGGATAAAAATAATAAATAGCTTTGGTGAGTATGATTACGCTGAAGATTTGGTACAAGAATGTTACATAGTTTTATATAAATATGCAGACGAAACTAAGATTATTGCAGATGGTATCGTTAGTCGTGGGTATATGTATTTTACTCTTCGTTCTTTGTATTACCAATATTATAATAGTAAAAGAAAAGTTGTTAAAGTTTCTATCGACGATGATGACTTTACCTACCAAATTCCAGACGATACGCAAATGGATGAGGAAATAGCTTTTAACAAAATTTGCCAAATGATAGACCAGCATATTGAAAACTGGCGTTGGTATGAAAAAAAGTTATTTACTTTGTACAGAGATACCGATTTAAGTATTAGGGGTATAGCTAACGAAACTAATATAAGCTGGGTAAGTATATTTAATACGCTTAAACAAGCTAAAGATGAATTAAGGGAAACGTTTAAAGAAGATTACGAAGATTATAAAAATTTAGATTATGACAGAATTTAATGGCGACAAAAGAAGCAAGGCTTACAGAAATTGGAAAAAGAACCATGCTAAAGCAAGCGAGGGTCTGGGCGATACTGTAGAAAAAATTACAGAAGCCACAGGTATAAAAAAAGCAGTTAAATTTATTGCAGGTGAAGACTGCGGTTGTGATGAACGCAAACAAAAGCTGAATCAAATGTTTAGGTATAAAAAACCTGAATGCTTAACGGAAGCTGAGTTTGATTTAATTAAAATGGCAGTAGATACTAAAAAGAATAAGTTTACACCTGATGAACAGGAAACATATAAAAAAATATATGAAAGGGTATTTAAAACGCAGGTAAGTTGTACACCTTGCAGCTTTGCCAGCGTGGTATGGAAAGACCTTAGTATGATATACAATCAGTATCTTTAAAACAAAACAAACAATGAACAAAAAAATTAACAACTTAAAAGAAGCGGAATACTATACTAACTTTAACTTAGTTGGTGAGTATATTGTTAAAGCAAGACAAGCCAAACCAGAAAGCGAAGCTATCAATAATATGTATTACGCATGGCAAGAACTGGGTTTTTATGTACACAACCTTATAGTAAATGAAAGGTTTTACGAACAATCATTGAGCGAATACCGTAGCGATAAAATAAGGGCGGTAACACGAGCAAGAACAGCAGAGGAAAAAGTTGCTACTTTAGAAAAAGAATTAAAAGAATTAAAACTAAAAAAAGAACTAGGGCTATGAGCGACAGCGTTACCAAATGGCACGAATTAATGGAAGCTAAAAATATAGATATAACTTATAAAAAGTTTGATGATGTTAAATACGACAACCCTGATGGCTTTTATAAATATTTAAATGAATTGCAAATGCAATTGATGGAAGCAATAATTTACATTGATAAAATTAAAAAACAAAAATAATGCCTTTACCAAAACCAAACCCAGCAGAATCACAAAAAGAATTTACTAATAGATGTATGTTAGATAAAAACATGGTTAAAGAATTTAAAGACCGTGACCAACGTTTTGCAGTATGCTCACAAATATATAAGGATGAAAGAAGCTGAACTTGTTAAAATGCGTTATGACTTAAAGTTAACGCAGCAGGCTTTAGTAGTGGCTTTAGAAAAAATAAAAGCACTAGAAGAAAAAGTTTTTAAAAATAATTAGTTGTATATTAAAAAAATGTTTATTACCTTTAACATATAATTTTAAACTAAAGAACAATGTACGAAAATTATTATTACCAAATGATGACAACCCAAGAGTTAGAAATGGTTGTTTATGACACTAACCAGTTAGATGGTTATAGAAAACGCTGCGAGCAGGAACTAATAAAAAGATACCAAGAAGAACAAGAATTTACACAGTTATGAATTATTATAATCCTTTTGAAGACATGGGTTATTTTTTAGAATACCTAGTAGATGGAAAACTTATTGGCACTCAATTATTAGAAAAACCAGACAGGGAACATGTCGGTTATCATGGCAGAATAGATGCAATAGCAGAAACTGATATAATACTACAACGCAATAAAGTTGTTAAAAAAGGAACTAAATATTATACAAGAATGTATCCACTTTGTGGTAAAAGAAAATAATTATGATAAAACTATTAAACGGTGATACTTGGAACCATACTGAGATACTCACACAAATGTATAGCGATGACTTTTACTATGGGCATTTAAATAAAAACGCACTTAGTAGCAGTAGTTTAAGAACATTACTTAAAAGCCCTAAGACGTATAGAAATATTATTAAATACGGTGGGGGCGATACACAGGCTTTAAGTGAGGGTAGGCTGGCTCATTGGTTTATACTTGAACCACACAAAATAGATAGGTTACATTTTGTAGATGCTTCTACTAAAAACACCAATAAGTATAAAGATGCCAAAAAAGAATATGAGCATGTATTTTTAACAAAAGAACGTGAAGCTGCTGAAAGGTTAGCTGATGCTGTATTAAGAAACGAAGCAGCATTAAAACTATTATCTAAGTCAGAGTTTGAAATTCCTGCTATACAAATGATAAACGGTTTACCTTTTAGGGGTAAGGCTGATATTATACAAGGTGATACTATTATAGACCTTAAAACAACTGCCGACCTTAATACTTTTAGGTATAGTGCCGACAAGTATGGGTATGATTTACAAGCGTGGTTATACTTAAAGTTATTTAATAAAAGTAAGTTTATTTTTTTAGTAGTTGACAAAGGTAGTACCGACATAGGTATATTTGATGTAAGCGAAGAGTTTTTAAACAGGGGGGAACAAAAGTTCCATCAAGCGGTTGATAACTATGTTTATTTTTTTAAAGAAGAACACGATTTAGACCAATACGTTTTACGAGGTGTATTATGAAGCTATTTGAAGATGACTGGGGTATAGATAACAGCCCAATAGACGAAACAGAAATAACCACTACTATTTTATATTTTAGTGCGCAAGAACTAAGGAAGTTTAAAAAACTTTGTAAAGTTGGCATAAAAATTGAATTTGGTGAGGAATACCAACAAAAGGGAAACCTTAGTGACTTTTTACTAAAAATATTAAATGAAAGATATGGAAACTTATAATTTAAAAAGAGTACTTGATGATGAGCAAGCTGCTAAACTTAAAACCCAATATTTAGATGATAGCCACTATAATACACTAATAACAAGTGACGCTGATGGTTACGATGCTTATACTGGGGCTTTATTGTTTAGGTACCGTAAAGGGGTAATACCTTACGACTTATTAAAAACAGGGTACGAATCATTTAAAGACAGTATAGAACTAACAGAAAGTAGGGGAGCAGCAAGTGGAAGCAGCCACAAACGTATTCGTAAAGATGGCAGCATTAGTAATATAACAGTAGGTAATAAAGTTGAGTCTGGTAGTGTAGGTTATATGGATAAAAGTGCAATGATACACTACTGTCGTAAAACAGCATTTGCTAAAAAGTATTTTAACAAGTTTAAAGCAGGTATACCCTTTGTACAGTTTATAGACCAAAAGTATCAAGAACTTTGCCCTGAACATTATGCAAGGCAAAAAGCAATAGCTTTAGGTACGAATCAAAACTACGTTATAGCAGACACTAGCTTTACAACTGTAACCGTAAATAAAAACTTTAGAACAGCAGTACACCAAGATGCAGGCGACTTCCAAGAAGGCTTTGGAAACTTAATAGTTTATCGTGAAGGTCATTGCGATGGTGGTTACTTTGTGCTGCCTGAATATGCAGTTGCGATTGATATGCAAAATACCGACTTGCTTTTTGTTGATGTACATAAATGGCATGGCAATACAGAATACACTAATAGAAGTGATGACTGGATGCGTGTAAGTTTTGTATTATACTATCGTGAATATATGTATAAATGCAAAGGACCAAAAGAACAGCTAGAAGAAATTAAACAAGATAAAACAGGATATTTAACATTATGAGCAATAAAGAACCATTAAACAAAAAAAAGACTGAAGCAGCAAACAAATTTCAAGATACAGTTTACGAATACTTCGCCAAAGAGTGGGGTTGGAATTTAATACACCACACCAGTTTAGAAAACCAATTTGAAAAAGGTGAAAACGCACAAGGTATAGAAATAAAGCATGACCAAACGTTTGAAAGTGGTAAAAGTAAGAACGTTTACATTAGTGTAAAAAGAACATACCCTTATAAAGAAGAGGTGCCTAGTGGTATAATGAAAGAACACAACAAACGTTTTTTTGTTATAGGAGGCGAATATAAATTTTACATATTTGCACTAAAAGACCTTAGAAACTATTATTTAAATAATAAACCTTATTTAACTGGTGGTTTTATAAGTAAAGGCGGTGGGCAAGAATGGGGCTTTTTACTTAACGAAAAGCAATGTGCTGAATTAGCCTTTGAAATATTTGATACACAACTTGCAATAATATAAAGAACAATGAAATACAAGATAGCAATTCCAAGTATATATAGGGAAAACATATTAAAAAAAAATACTTTAAAATTTTTACAAAGTAATTCAATACCATTACAGGACATTTTCATATTTACAAATAATGATTGTTATAATGCTTATAGAAATACTTTAGATAAAAATATTAATATAATACCAATTAATAGCAATAGTATACAGCAAACTAGAAATTTTATACGAAATTATTTTGATGATAATGAAATAATAGTAGGTATGGATGATGATGTAAAGGGTTTTTTAAAAAAGGTTGATGATAAAACTTTAGAAAAATATACTGATATTAAAACAATAACAAACATTTTAATAAAAGAAATGTATGATAAAAAAACTATTTTAGGCGGTGTAAACATGGTAAGCAATCCATTTTTTATGAATAATAAAATACATTATAAAAATTGTTTGTTACCAGCGTGTTATTACGTTTTTATAAATGATAAAACTATTAAAGCTACAAACCCTTATGAATTAACAGAAGATGGCGAAGTATGTATTAAAGTTTTTGAAAAGTATGGTAGTTTAGTTAGATTAAATTATATAGGATTAGATATGTTACCTAATAAAAAAACAGAAGGGGGCATACAACAAGTTATGACAAAACAAGAGCGTGATTATAAACAGAGGTTATCTGATAAATGGTTAGTTGAAAATTATCCTAAATTTTGTGCAATTAAAAATACTGGGGTTGGATTAAGGTATATAACTCCTAAAGTTAAAAACCAATTAACATTATTGTAATGGAATATATTATAACTTGCATTAGCCATAACCGTCATGAAAATGTATTTAATTTTTTAGAAAAAGTAGGTACTGATAATGTTACTTTTTTTGTAAAAAATGAAGCAGATAAAAAAATGTATTTACAAAATGGGGCTAAAGAAGTTATTATATCAGGTTCATTAATGGATAGTAGAAACGCAAGTTTAAAACATTGTTTCAATTTAAATAAAATATGTATTCAGTTAAGTGATGATCTTGAAAATATAATGGTAAATGATTTTACTGGTAAAAGAACGCATAAATATGTAAAGGTTATTGATGTATTAAATGATATATTATTTGATTTTATAAATTCAATATATTACTTTGCTGGATTTCCTCCTACTAATAACCCATTTTTTGCTTTAAAGGAAAAAGAATATAATAAATTCATAGTAGGTGATTTTATAATAGTAAAACCAAATCAATATATATTTGACACAAACTTAAGGTTAAAAGAAGATTACGATTATACTTTACAGCATATTGCAGCTAATGGGTGCATCAGGTACCAAAAGTACTTAAATTCTTTTAAACATTATTCTAATAAAGGTGGGGCAGTAGATTACAGGACAAATAAATTAGAACAAGAAACGATTAATTATTTAAAAACTAAATGGGGCGAATGTATAAAGCTAAACTCTAAAAGGGAAAATGAAATATTGTTAAATAAAAACAGCTATGAAATACTACATAGCAAACAGCAAAGCTTATTTTGAATAAAGATATAATAGAAGAATTTTATAATTTAGCACTTATAGACCTTGTAAATGGTAGACCAAGACACGAACTATATGAAGCAATAGAAATATATGAACAAAGCGAAGACTACGAAGCCTGCGCTGGTATTTTAAAAGCACTACACGAAAGTGAGTATATGACAATTAAAGAAATTAAAAAAAAACTAACAGACAATTAACATGAAAAACAAATTAACAAACGCACAAAAATTAATTAAAGAAGTAGTTGAACAATACTTTAACCTAGACATTACTAAAGACACTAGGGTAAAAGAATATATTGACGCACGAGCAATATACTACAAATTAACAAAAGAAAACACACACGACACACTATCATCCATAGGGCGTTCAATGGGGCGTGATCATGCCACAGTATTACACTTTAACCGTAAGATGGAACATTGGTTAAAAGTAGACAAAGTATTAAAACACAACTATGATGAAATTAATACAAGGCTACAAAAGGCAATAGCAATAGACCCTAAAGGTTTTAGGTTAGCAGAAAGTATAGAAGGCTTTTACGAAGAACAATACAACAAACTACTAGCAAAGCATAAAGAAGTAATGATTAAGTATGGTTACTTTGCACAACGTTTAAATAAATACGAGCCTGAACTGGTAGAAAAAGAAGGGCTACAAACTGTTGAATAATGGCTGCTGAACTGGTAGAACTTTTTGGTTTAATAGGCTTTGGTTTTGTAATGGGTATGGCATACGCTTTTAACAAACGTTAACTTTTTTTATTGTATAATTGAATAAACAATTTTTTTCAAATGGATAAACGCATATTTAATGGAGGCGCACGTGAAGGCGCAGGGCGTAAACCAAAGGCTGAAGAAATACAATTAATAGAAAAACTAACGCCATTAGAACCTTTAGCTTTTGAAGCACTTACACAAGGTTTACAAAGGGGTGATTTTAAATATGTACAGCTTTTTTATAATTACTACGCTGGTAAGCCTAGAGAAACCAAAGATATTACAATCAACGAAGACTTACCGTTGTTTGTAGACTAGCATGCGCATTAAGCAAACTATTGCGACTAGAAAGTTAAGGGAATTACAAAGTAGGATACGCATAGTAAAAGGCGGTACTTCTGCTTCTAAAACAATTTCCATACTTGCTATATTAATTGACTACGCTATTAAAAACCCTTACAAGGAAATAAGTGTAGTTAGTGAAAGCATACCACACCTGCGTAGAGGTGCATTAAAGGACTTCTTAGGAATACTTAAAGGGCAAAACAGGTATAATGACACCCAGTTCAATAAAAGCACTTTAAAGTACAATTTTAGCAATGGCAGCTATATTGAGTTTTTTAGTACAGACCAGCCTGACAAGTTAAGGGGTGCAAGGCGGACTGACTTATACATAAACGAATGTAACAATGTACCCTTTGATGCTTACACCCAATTAGCAATAAGAACAAGCGGCACAATATGGTTAGACTATAACCCCAGTAGTTTGTTCTGGGTAGATAAAGAACTAATAGGTAAACCCGATACCGATTACATTACTTTAACCTATAAAGACAATGACGCACTACCTGAAAGCATTGTAAAGGAAATAGAAAAGGCTAGGGAAAAGGCTAAAACCTCAACCTATTGGGCTAACTGGTGGAAAGTGTACGGACTAGGTGAACAAGGTAGTTTAGAGGGTGCCTGTATACCTGATTGGAAAGAAATAGACAACCTGCCTATTGATGCAAGGCTTTTAGGTTACGGAATGGACTTTGGGTATAGTGTGGATCCTACAACTTTAATAGCATTATACAAATGGAACGATGCCTACATATACGATGAGGTGTTATATAAAAAGGGAATGTTAAATAGGGATATAAGTAGGTTCCTAACTGAACAAGGCATTAACGAAACAATAGTAGCGGATAGTGCAGAACCTAAGTCAATAGCAGAACTACAAAGTTACGGTCATAACGTTTACCCAGTAAGCAAAGGCAGGGATAGCGTAGTGTATGGAATAAACCTAATAAACCAAAATGAAATATACATTACAGCTAATAGTAAAAACCTTAAAAAAGAATTACAGGGTTATGTATGGTCTAAAGACAAAGAAGGTAATACGCTACAAAAGCCCACAGGGGCGCACCCAGACTGTATTGATGCTGCACGCTATATACTAACCGACCAGCTTGAAAACCCAAACAAAGGGGAATATTATATTTACTAAATGTTAAAATTTTGTTAAAATTAAAAAAAAGTTAATTAAATGTTTGTAAGTATAAAAAAAGGTTGTACATTTGGTATATAATTTAAAAACAAAAACAAAATGGAAGATTTTATTTACACTTACCCCCCAAAATTAAGAACACTAGATACCATGTTCAGAAGGTATTTTGAAAAGCAAACAGATACTTTATATGCTATATGGTTACATGATGATGAGCCTAAGGAACCTAAAACAGTAAAAGGTATGTTAAAATTATTATACTTAGATGAATATCAACAAGTAATACAAGAATTAGTTGAAGCTGGTTTAATAACAGCAACGGTAGATGACAGGGCTTTAATTATAGAATTAATTTAAAAACAAAGAACATGACACTTGACAAATACAAACAGAATTTAAAAATAGATGGCAATAAAGTATATTCTTATAATACGCATGTAGCCACAATAGAAGGAACGCAGCTTATACAATTAGGCTGGTGGAGTGTAACAACCCAAAAGCATATTAACTATGCAGCTAACGAACTGGGTTTAGGTTTAATTAAAATAAGTTAAAATGGAAAACACAACTGAGTATCTTTTAATTAGTAAGTTAACTAAAAAAGAAAACCGTAAAAATGTACTTAAAATTATAGGCGGTGCGTTTTTATTTGTTACTTTAGCTATTGCATCAATGTACTTCTTTATGTACTTTATGCTATGGGCTAACAAAATAAGTGATAAAATAATTGGAATACTATAAAATGAAAGAAGCCTGCTGGTATGAAAAAATATATGTAGTGCAAAAGCCTACAACGACAGGGACTAAAAATGTTGAGGTTAAACTATATATTGATTACAAGGGGCAAACAAAAATAGATGGAAAAGAAACATACAAACAAAACAGCACTGAACTTGAAGCAGCTATTGAAGTTGCTTACAGGTATGCTTACAAAAGATTTATATTAGGTCAATAAATTTTTTCATTTTGTTTTTGATTGGGAACTGGGGCTATATGCCCCTTTTCTTATTATACAAAGTTTTATATTTGTTATTGTAATTATATACTATGAAACTAGAAATAACAGTTCCGGAAAGTTTAAACGAAATAACCTTAGAACAGTACCAACGTTTTGAAAAACTAAACACAAAGGAAAACGAGGATACAATGTTTTTATTGCAAAAAATGATAGAAATATTTTGTAACCTAGACCTTAAAGATGTAGCTGCTATAAAGTATAAAAGTGTACAGCATGTAACAGGTTTAATTAATGAGGTGTTTGATGTTAAGCACAAACTTATACCAACTTTTGAATTAGATGGTAATGAGTATGGGTTTATTCCAGTACTTGACGATTTAACACTTGGCGAATATATTGACCTTGATGAAAACCTTGCAGACTGGCAAACAATGCACAAAGCTATGAGCGTGCTTTATAGACCAATAAAATATAAAAAGGGTACTAAGTACCAGATAGAAGAATATAAGGGCTTAGAACAAGCCAATACGTTTAAAAAAATGCCTTTAGACATTGTGTTTGGTGCTATGGTTTTTTTTTACAATTTAAGCAACGAATTAGTACAAACTATCCTGAGTTATTTACACAAGGAGATACCGAACACACTGACTATTCAGCAGATGGAACGTTTGGGGCTAAGTGGGGCTGGTTCCAGTCAATCTATGGTTTGGCTCAAGGGGATGTTACCAGATTTGACGAGGTTACAAAATTAAACGTTCATCAATGCCTATTGTATTTAGCATTTGAAAAGGACAAGGTAGAATTAGAAAAGAAGTTAATTAAAAAACGATGAAAGGTTTTTACAACGTTACAAAACAAATAAAAGAAGCATTACAAGCTGAACCGTTTGTAAATACAGTTACATTTGGTTCTATTGATGATGTTGATTTAAACAAAACTACAATATTTCCACTTTCGCATGTTATAGTAAATAACACAACAATAGGAACTAAAACATTAACCTTTAATATTAGCATACTTTCAATGGATGTTGTTGACATTAGTAAAGATGCGGTTACTGATATATTTGTAGGAAACGATAACGAACAAGACGTATTAAATACCCAGTTAGCAGTACAAACAAGAGTAATAAACCTTTTACAGCGTGGCGACTTATATACTAACCTTTACCAAATAGAGGGCGATGTAAGCTGTGAACCATTTGTAGACAGGTTTGAAAATAAACTTGCAGGCTGGGCAGCTACGTTTGACGTAGTGGTACAAAACGATATGACAATTTGTGACTAATGGAAATTAAAAGAACGCAAGCTGTATTAGATGCTTTTAAAAAGTTTGTTATTAAACAAGCCAGGACAAGGCTAACCAAAGGCAAAAAAAACGTATCTAAGGACTTATATAATAGTTTAAAAGGTGATGTTAAAGCTAGTGAAAACTCATTCCGTGTTGAGTTTATAATGGAAGACTATGGCGTATTTATTGACAAGGGTGTAAGTGGTAAAGATAAAAAATACGATACGCCTTATTCATTTAGGGATAAAAAACCGCCTGCCGAACCATTAGCTAAATGGGCAAAAGCACGCAATATAAGGCTAAGAGATGAAAGTGGTAAATTTAAAAAAGGTAATTACACAACAATAGGGCATATATTAGCAAATAGTATATTTAAAAAAGGTATTAAACCCAGTTTATTTTTTACTATACCATTTCAACAAGGTTTTAAAAAACTACCAGAAGAATTAGCTAAGTCATACGCACTTGACGTGGAAGACTTTTTAGCATATACATTAAAAGAAGATAGATTACGATGAGCACAAAAATTAACGTAAGAAGCCCATTTTATTTAAATTTAACAGAACCATCGGTACCTGAACCGCTTTTTACTTGTGAAATAGCAAATATACAAAACCTAGCTATTGACCAACAAGGGCAAATAATAGACCCAGTATTAGATTATGGAACTGTACTTTCTATAACGTCAACAGACCCTGACTTTAGTAACGACAAATTTGCTGTAGAAACAACATCCACAACAAGAATATTAACTGTAAGAATAGCTATACCATCAGGATTTAACAATAGTGAGAATGGTTATATAGACTGCGTTAAAAGTATTACACAACCTGCATATATATCAGGAACAACTTGTTCAGGTGGACCAACGACAAATGGAAGCATTTCAGCGCAAAGTTTAGCAGTTGACGGTGATAGTGTTACTATAAATTTAAGTTCTTACTTTACACAAGGCAGTTCAGCTATTGCTGGTTATACTGTTTACAATCCAAACAAATCATTAGTTTCAGCTACTGTAACTGGAACTAATTTAACTATTGTTTCAAGTTCTATTGGTGGTTCAACAACTTTACAAGTATCAGCATACGACAACGACAGTAATACTTGTACAGCTACACAAAGTATAGGCGTTACGGTAAGTTCGCCATCAACTGCATTTGATTGTACAATAGCTAACTTAACAGGTGGTTCAATATCACAAAGCGGTACTATTGTAAAGCCTACAAGTGTAGCAAGCGTTGGAACTATTAAAAGCAGTTCAGGAGGTTCAGCAATTACTAGTTACCCTGCAAACACAACTGGAAGCGACAGAAGTGTTACCTTATATTTTGATTTAACAATACCAGCAGGTTATTCTAATAGTGGTACTTTAGAATGTAGTAAAACATTTACACAACCAGCAGCAAATCCAGAATTTACTTGTGAACTTGCTAATTTAAGTGGACAACAAATATCATCAAAAGGTTCAGTATTAAAAGGTAATAATTCTTTAGGAACAATATCTGGATGGAGCCCTTTAAGTTTTGATACAGTTTCAGTAGATACTTCAAGAAGCGTTACTTTTTACGTTACACCTCCTTCTAGTGGTTATTCAAATAGTGGAGGCAGTGATATAAGTTGTACAAAAACTATAACACAACCAGCAGCAGCAGCTTTGTGTGGGTCAAATAGTTTTTATTTAGCTGCACCCAAAACAGCTGAAGGCGGCTATTGTGATTCAACTTATTCTGTAAGAACAGCAGTTACTTGTACAGGCTCATCAGTAACAACTGCTTTAGGGGAAAGAGTGTGCCGAAACAACGCCCCCTTTGATGGTAGTAACTTTTACTATGCAGTTTCAAGTACTTCTGGAGTAACAATAGGCAAGGGAACAGGTAAATTTTACGCTTGGCAAATAGATTCAAATGGTATAATAATGGATATAGTCCTTTGTGATTGTCCTACAGATGGTAGTGATAGCGGTTTAGGATTTTCTGTAAAACTTTAAAAAATGGCACTAGGTAGCATACGACTTTACTTATATGTTTATGACGGAACTCAAGGCAGTTACGACAATGGCGATTTAAAATACACTTTAGAAAAATCAGTAATACAGGGCGAAAACAATATTGTACTTGAAGTATCTGAATTAATTAGGGATTATATAAGTTTTAATTTCAATAACGATTATGTATGTAATTCAAAATGGGTTACCGCAGTTGTTTATTATTATGACGATACTGGGGCTTTATTTAATTATAACAACCCTCAGTCTTTTAATTATATTGCTTTAGATGGTTATGGTTATTTTGATGAAGAAATAAACCCAGAACTACAAAGGCACGCCTTAATAAGTGCTAATAATATATACTTACCTGAAGGAGTAGCTGGAAAGTTGCCAATATTTGCAGAAGGAGTAGGTAAAGTAACAATAGATAGTGTAGATACACAAATAATAGATAACGGTAATTCAAATCAAAAAATACAATATGTGGACATTCCTGCCGATAGCAATACTATTCAGATTTATGATACGGATGATACTACATTGCTAAAAACAATTAAAGTAACAAATATATGTGAGCCAAAATTTACTCCTTATAAAGTTACTTTTATAAATAAATTTGGTGTTTATCAAGACTTGTATTTTTTCAAAAAGACTACTGAAACTTTTGACATTACAAGTGAATCATATAAAACAAATACCATTAATACAAGTTCGGTAACATACCCATTATATTCTACACAAAGACAACTATATAACGTAAATGCAAATACTAGCATATCTTTAAATACAGGTTTTATTAATGAGGATATGAATAGTACTATTGAGCAGTTACTTATTACAGAAAATGCTTGGATACGATGGGACAATAAAACGTTACCTATAAACCCAGTAACTAAAAACCTACAAAAGAAAACTTCTTTAAATGACAGGCTAATAAATTATACTATTGATTTTGAGTTTGCATTTAATAAAATAAATAACATTAGGTAAATGCTACAAATACAGTTATACATTGAGGGTCAAGAAGTAGAACTATATCAAGATGAATCTATAACCCTAACGCAATCTATACAAGATGTTAGGGATATTGAAAAAATATTTACTGATTATACTAGAACGTTTACAGTACCTGCATCTAAAAACAATAACAAAATATTTAAGCATTTTTACAACTATTTTATTGAGGGTTTTGATGCAAGAACTAAAAAAAGTGCTGAAATACATTTAAACTATAAACCATTTAAAAAAGGTAAAATAAGATTAGAGGGTGCTAGTTTAAGAAATAACGAAGCAGCAAATTATAGAATAACATTTTTTGGGAATACTGTTTTATTACCTGATTTATTAGGCGAGGATAAACTTGCAAACCTTACCGAATTAAGTTCTTTTGATTTTAGATATAACGACACTAATATTGAAGCATTTTTAACAGATGGAAAAGATGCGGTTATAGGTGCTGAACAAATAACTGACGGTATTATATTCCCGTTAATAACACACACAAACAGGCTTATATATGATTCAAGTTTAAATGAAACTTATAATTTATATACAACTGGTTCAAACAATGGCGTACCTTTTACAGAATTAAAACCAGCTTTAAAATTATATGCAATAATAAAAGCAATAGAAACGCATTACGATATTAAATTCAGTACAGACTTTTTTAATAAAGATAATGCAGCTTTTTATAATTTATACATTTGGCTACACACAAAAGCTGGAGGTTTGTTTATTGACCAAGATAAAGCTCAACAATTCACAAGGCTACAAATAACAGGGGATAAATTTGATGAGTTAATAGTACGTTCTAATAATTTTAGAATAAACAATGCTGACGTTAAAATAGAATTTCATTATAAAGTAACAATAACCCCAGCACTAGGTTCTGCTAAATACAATTTAGTTATACAAAGGAATGGGCAAGAATTTAAACGCTTTAATGATTTAACAGGCACTAAAGTAAATGGTATAAATGTAGCTGATTATACACCTGAAAATAACGCTATAATAGTTGATAACGGTGAGTTTACTTTTTTTATAGAAACAGCTTCAGCCACTACCTTTGACATGGAAATATTACTAGTAAGAGTAAATACTAGGTTTTTAGGCGGTAATAAAAGTGTTACATTAAATTCAACACTTGAAACATTTACCGACACAAATATATCTATAGTTTCGCAGTTACCAGACATAAAAATATTAGACTTTTTAATTGGTATTTTTAAAATGTTTAATTTAACTGCGTATGTAAATGATTCTAATATTATAGTAGTACAAACGTTAAATGATTATTATAATTCATCTAATATAACCCACGATATTACGCCTTTTGTAATAAGTGATGAAAGTCAAGTAGATGCCCCAATACCTTATAAACAAGTCAATTTAACATACGAAGGTTTAGATACTTTTTTAGCTAAAACATTTAAGCAGTTAAATAATAAAGGATGGGGTACTTTAGAATACCAATCACAGGCAAAATACGAGGGTAGTTTTTACGAAATAAAATTACCTTTTGAGCATGTTTTATTTGAAAGGTTAAATGACATTAATACTGGGGCTTTAACTAATGTTCAGTGGGGGTGGTTTGTTGATGAAGCACAACAATCAAGTTCAGGTAAACCTTTATTATTTTATGCAGTTAAGTCGGGTAGTGGTTCAATAGCTACTCGTAATATAGCTAATGACAAAGTAGATGTTAGTGACCCTTACATGCCTTCAAATTCATTAACTACTTGGACAGGTACTACAATTGACGACATGACACAATCATTAAATTTCCATAGTGAAATAGATGAATATGTACGCATACCAAATGAAAAAACATTATTTAAAACCTATTATGAGGGTTATATAAAAGACCTATTTGATTTAAGAAAACGAATTACTAAAATATCAGCTTTTTTACCTTTAAGGATTACTGAAACGCTTACGTTAGCAGATAATATTAGGATATTTGATAAACTTTACCGCATAAACGAATTAACAACAAATTTTGAAACAAACAAAAGTGATTTAGTATTAACAAACATAATAAGTACACAGTCTGTAGGTGGAACTGATACCATTATTCCAATAGCTGCACCAACAAATACTAATAAATATAATACAAACTACGATTCATCTACCGATGAGTTAACTGCTGATTCAACAGTATTTACAGCTGATTATACAGGTGGTTTAGGTAATGAGGACTTTGATTCGCCTCCATTAGATGAAGAAATTAATACTAACATAAGTGGTAACGATATTACTAACGATGGAACTCAACCTTGTGATGTAACACCTGCAACAATAAGTACAGGCACAAAAGTTAATGGAACTGATTATGTAGAATTTTCGTTTGACATACTAGATTCAGGAACGATATGTGATATACCAAATATTGATGAATATGGTTTCTTAATAGCAAGCCAGCAATCTTATTTAACAGCTAGTGATAATATTGATACACTTAAAGCAAATGCTAACATAACAACTGTATCAACTATAAGGCTTGAAGGTAGTCCATCGTTAACTGTTGGAACTAAACAAAAAAGAATACTAAATTTAACGCACCCAGCAACAAGATATGCGAGGTTCTATGTTAAAACAAACAATAATATAAACTTTGCTGAAGCTAATGTTATAAGTTCTGTTATTAGTGCTACAACTGATCCAGGCGATACTTTACAAACTAGTTTCTTTGTACTTAGTGCTGGTGCTGGTAATGTTACAGGTTATAGTACTATACCTACTCTAGCTGAAATAGATGCGAAACAAAATGTGACTCAAGGAGCAGGTAAATGTGGAGAGTTTGTAACATTTGAAAAATGGTATCACAATGGAAACAGGGATATACCTAGAGTAAACGACAAAATAAAAATAGCAACTACTAATGATTATACTGGGGGAAGTAATTCATTCCCAACAATAAGCGGTACAAGTTCAGGTATTGGAAAATACATGGCTTTAGCAATATCTGTGGACAACGTTTCAACACAACCTTATTATTCACTAATTACTAATTACATAGTAGTTGAATTTGATACCGCAACGGTTGTAGCTTCTTACCAATGCCCAGCTAGTTTATGCGACCCTGATTCTTATTTAGCAGGTGGTAGATTGTTAAACAATTTTACAATTAGTGAAGTTGCAACTATTGGAGCAAAGGCTACACCTGTAGAGCTTAATAAAACAAGTTCTAAAGGAAAAGAAATAGCTACTTATGTAGGTATGTTATATTCAACAGTTGCTAAAGGTGTAGATGGTTATTCTGCTGCTTATACAGCTATATATAATAACTCAGCTGATATTGTATTAAATTATATTAGAACTGGTTCATTACCTGCAAATGTAGGAATAGTGTATATTGAAGAAAGCAACGCAACCGAAAACGGTTCAGTAACTCAATGGTTCCAAGGAACATTAAGTAACTCTACACAAGTAATTAGAAAAACAGGAATGAGCCCAGGAATATATACTGTACGAATGTTTATGGGCTGGTGTAATTCATCAGATATTAGATTTGGAATACAAAAAGGAGCAACCGCAAAATGATACAAAATATATTAGATCTATTAGAATTTGCAAGAAGCGAAAAATGGAATGGCAAATATATAGATATTGCCTTAGGTAAGTATAAATACCCAGAAACATTAAAAGAGGGTTTAACGCAATATAAAAACGGACTATGGGACAAAAGGTAGTAATAGACTTTGAGGCTAAATACAAAGAGGCTGCTTATGATATTGAGCAGCTTAATAAACAAATAGTAGGTCTAGAAAAACAAGTAGAAAAAACAAATGAAACCTCTGGCGAACTAGGTAACCAGCTTGATCAAGTATCAGGTGGCGCGATAACTAAATTCAAAGGGCTTACAGGTACGCTTAAAGGTGTGGTTAAAAGTTTTGGTACTTTAAGAGGTGCTATAATAGCAACTGGTATTGGTGCTTTAATTATTGCGGTTGTATCCTTAACAAAAGCATTTACTTCAAGTGAGGAGGGTCAAAACCGAATGGCTAAAATACTAAAGCAACTTGGAGTAATTGCTGGTAATATAGGTGATATATTTTACAGTTTAGGTGATACTATTTATAACGTATTTACTGGTAATTTTGCAAAAGCAGGCGAAGCATTTGATCAATTAAAATCTAGGATAGCAAATTTTGGCGAAGAAACCAAAAGGGAATTAGAACTTGCTGGCGAATTAGCAGACAAAATAGCAGACGCAAATAAAAAGGAACGTGCATTATTAGTAGAACGTGCTAAAACAAATGTTAAAATAAATGAACTTAAAACTAAAGCAGCTGAGGTTGATAAATACACCACTGAACAACGTATAGGGTTTTTAGAAGCAGCAGCAAAATTAGAAAATGAAATTACAGATAAAGAAATAGAGTTAGCACAAACAAGGTTAGACGTTAAAAGACAAGAAAATAGTTTAAGTGAAAGTACTAAAGAAGACCTTGATGAAGAAGCACAATTAGAAGCTGATTTAATTAAATTACAAGAACAACGTTTAGTAAGAAATAAAGAACTTTTAGGCGTAGCTGCTGGGTTGCGTAAAATGGAAGCTGACAAAGCTGCTGCTGAACGTAAAGCAGAAGAAGAAAAAGCCAAAGCTGAAGCCGATAAAATACTTGCAGAAGAAACCAAACGCCAAGAAGATATACAAAAAATACGCGATGAGTTCCGTATTAAAAATGAGGATGCTGAAGCCAAAACTGAATTACAAAAATTACATTTACAAAGGTCAAGGGATTTATTAAGGTTAGAAGAATTAAATGCAACTGAAGAGCAAAAAATAGAGTTATTGCAATATTATGCTGACCAAGAAGCTGCTATTCAAGATGCTTTAATTGAAGAAGAAAAAGAAAAAAACAAACAATTAGCCCTCGCAAGAAGACAACAAATATACGAAACTTTAGATGCTGTTATTGAAGCAGCAGGCGCAGAAACAAAAGTCGGGCGAGCCTTATTTATTGCACGCCAAGCCATGTTAGTTAGGGAACAAATTGCTGAAGCTAAAGCTACATTACAGCGTGTTACATTAAGGGCAAGCGAAGCAGGTGTTGATGTTGCTAAAGGTGCAGCAGCCACAGCTAAAGTAGGTTTTCCAGCTAACATTCCTTTATTACTTGCGTTTGCGGCACAAGCTGCTGGGATTATATCTAGTGTTAAAGCTGCTGTAAATGCGGCTAAAGGTTCTGCAGCTGGAATGGATAGTGGTGGTTCGGTAGCCTTAGCACCAGTACAAGCCCCAGCTTTTAATATTGTAGGTTCGGCACCAGAAAACCAATTAGCACAGGCTTTAGGTGATAGAGAACAAAGACCTATTAAAGCGTTTGTAGTAAGTAACGAAGTGACAAATGCACAAGCGTTGGAACGTAACATTGTTAAAGGCGCATCACTTGGGTAACAAAAAAGTAAAAAAAGTATTGTATTAATATGGATATAGTAGAACTTTTTATAGACGAACAAGAAGCAATAGGTATTGAAGCTATTAGCGTTGTAGAATACCCAGCAATAGAAGAAGACTTTATAGCACTTAAAGGGCAAGAGTTTAAACTTGCAGAAGTAGATAGTGAAAAGCGTATTTTAATGGGTGCTGCCTTAATACCCAATAAGCCTATTTACCGTAAAAGTGGCGAACATGAATATTATATTTATTTTTCTAAAAGTACTGTTCGTAAAGCTAGTGAGTTATTTTTTATAAATGGTAACCAAAATAAAAGCACGCTAGAGCATCAAATGCCACTTACTGGGTTAAGCGTTGTTGAAAGCTGGATAGTAGAAAGTGAAAAAGACAAGTCACGCCACTACGGTATGGAAGTGCCAGTTGGAACTTGGATGGTTTCTATGAAAGTACTAAATGATGACATTTGGGATAACTACGTTAAAACTGGTAGAGTAAAAGGTTTTAGTATTGAAGGTTATTTTGCAGACAAGGCTGAACGCCCAAAAGACAAAACCATAAAAGATGAGTTAGCACAAATAGAAGAAGAGGAAGCTGCTTACCTATTAAAACAAATTAAAGGCATTGTAAAACAAGACAAGCGTTTAAAGGATGGTAAAAGACTAGAAATGGAATCGTATAGTGATTACCCCGAGTCAGTAAAAAACAACGCTAAAAGAGGACTTAAATTAAACGAGGCAGTCAATAATAAATGCGCTACCCAAGTAGGAAAAGTTAGAGCTCAACAATTAGCACAAGGTAAACCTGTCAGCTTAGAAACAATTAAAAGAATGTTTAGTTACCTTTCAAGGGCTGAGGTGTATTACGAAAAAGGTGAAAAGACTGATTGCGGTTATATTTCTTATTTACTTTGGGGTGGCAAAAGTGCAAAGTCTTGGGCTGAAGCAAAAATAAAAAGTATAGAAAATGAGTAACGTATTTAATTCGGCTTATAAAGTTCACGTTGAACACACAAATCAAGCTGAAGTAAACGCAGTAAATATTGAGGATGGTGCAATGCTACATACTACTGATGCCCTTTATATGGGTCACAACGGTAGTAATGTAGTGGTATATCCACAAAACGTAATAACTGTAAACGGTTGGGCAAGATACGATGATACAATATACACCTTATCTAATAAATTAGCACTATCTGATGGTGTTGAAGTAGTATTACCTAATAACGCAGGGGCAGTATATAAAAGTCATCCTTCAATTAATTTCTATAACGGAACTACAAAAAAAGTACTTGCTATAAACGAAAATGATGTTTATCAAATAACAGTAGTATTTAGATATTCAGCAGCAAATGCTAATCAAACATATTTAAGTATGCACTTTCAAGGAGGCAACGGTACACCTTACGATAGAATAAAAAGTGATATTACTTTTGCAAAAGGTAACGATGTGACTCACGATTTCCATCAAATGTTTCAATATTATGCGGATGCAAGTTTTGTTGCAAATGGAACAGATTGGAGGGTTACTGCAAATGGAGGTAGTGCTTTAATTTGGGATATTATTTACTTTATACAACGAACACAAAACGCAGACTTTAGCTAATGAAAAAAGAAGATACTAGCAAAAACCCCAGTCCAAAAAATAATAATAGAGGATGCCTTTGTAAAGATGGTAAAACCTATTCACGAAAATGCTGTGATGGTAGTTTTCAAGCTCAAGGCATAGGTAACATAACAGGAATTACTAGTTAAAAATATAACAAACCTATTATTAACTTATTGTATTAAATATAACTAATTATATGAAAGCGACAGACATGTTAAACAAAGTAAAAGAACTTGTTGGTGTTGACCTTAAAGAAGAAACCCAAGAAGTAAAATTAGCGCAAGCTACTTTGGAAAACGGAACTGTTATAGAAAGTGAAGACTTTGCAGTAGGTAGCGAAGTATTTATTGTAACAGAAGATGAAAAAGTAGCGTTACCTATTGGCGAGTACACTTTAGAAGATGGCGAAATGTTATCTGTTAAAGAAGAAGGCATTATTGCAGCCATAGGTGAATCAGCAGAAGAAGAAGCTGAAGCAGATGTGGAAATTGAAATTGAAGCAGCTGAAGAAGAAAAAGAAGAAATGAACTACGCAACAAAAGAAGAACTCGCAGAGGTTAAAGCAATGATTGAAGAAATTAAAGCAATGCTAGAGCCTAAGGAAGAAATGAGTGCTGAACAAATCGTAGAAGAAACTAAGGAAGAACTTAGCGAACAAGTTACAGAAGCTGTTGAATTATCAGCTGAAGAGCCAGTAGCTAAAGTTACACACAATCCTGAAAGAGAAGAAAAGACAAACCTTAACCTTTATGGTCAAAAAAGAGAAATGACCACAGCGGATAGAGTGTTTGCAAAAATAGCTAACATTAAAAAATAAATTAACAAAAAATGGCAACAACTACTTCAATCACTAGCTCATACGCAGGCGAATTTGCAGGACAGTATATTTCTGCAGCTTTACTTAGCGCGAGCACAATTGAAAACGGTGGGATTACAGTAAAACCCAACGTAAAATTTAAAGAAGTTATTAAAAAGGTATCAACTGACGACTTAGTAAAAGATGCGTCTTGTGACTTTACAGCAACTTCTACAATTACACTTACTGAAAGAATACTACAACCAGAATTCCAACAAGTAAATTTACAACTTTGTAAAAAAGACTTTATTTCTGACTGGGAAGCTGTACAAATGGGATATTCAGCTCATCACAATTTACCTCCTTCATTTAGCGATTTCTTAATCGGTCATGTAGCTGCTAAAGTTGCACAAAGAACTGAGCAATCAATTTGGGCTGGTTCAACTGCTACTAGCGGACAGTTTGATGGTTTTTCAACTACTTTAGCATTAGATGCTGCTTTACCAACTGCTAACGAAGTTGCTGGTACTACTGTAACTGCTGCAAACGTAATTACTGAATTAGGTAAAATTGTTGACGCTATCCCTTCTACACTTTATGGTAGCGAAGACCTTAATATTTATGTTTCTCAGAATATTGCTCGTGCTTATGTTCGTGCATTAGGCGGTTTTGGTGCTTCAGGTTTAGGAGCAGCAGGTACAAACGCAATGGGAACTCAGTGGTGGAATAACGGTTCACTTTCTTTTGATGGTGTTAAATTATTCGTAGCTAATGGTCTTGGTGACAACGTAGCTATCGCAGCTGAAAAAAGCAACCTATTCTTTGGAACTGGGCTTCTTGCTGATCATAACGAAGTAAAAGTATTAGACATGAGTGACCTTGACGGTTCTGATAACATTCGTGTAGTAATGCGTTTTACTGCTGGTGTTCAGTATGGTATTGTTGATGACATCGTAACTTACGGTATTACCAACTCTGCTAACTAATAAAAATAATAAATAACTAAAGAGGGTAGGTAAGGGATTGCACCTGCCTACCCTTTTTTTAATACATATAAAAAATGGCATGCGATTTAACGAAAGGTAGAAAAGAACCCTGCAAAGACGTAGTCGGCGGACTAAAAGCGGTATATTTTACAGATCATGGTGACTATGGTACTGTAACGCAAACAAACGACGAAATTACAGATATGTCAGGAACATTTACTGCCTACAAATATGAATTAAAAGGAAATAGTAGCTTTGAGCAAACTATAACCTCATCACGTGAAAATGGTACTACTTTTTTTGAACAAACTTTAAACTTAACACTTAAAAAGTTAAGCAAAGAGGATAACAAAGAAATTAAACTTTTAGCATACGGAAGACCTCATGTAGCTGTTGAAGATTACAACGGAAATGTTTTTGTAATGGGGCTTGAGCATGGGGCTGAAGTAACTGGCGGTACTATTTCAACAGGAGCAGCAATGGGAGACCTAAGCGGATATACCCTTACCCTTTCAGCTACTGAATTAAAACCTGCTAACTTTGTAGCATCACCAACAAGTGCTGACCCATTTGATGGAATGGCTTCTGCAACTGTAACAATTACAGAAGGAACAAACTCATAAACTGAGTATTCATTTGTTAAAGAGGGTGGCTATATGCTGCCCTTTTTTATTATAACAAAATTGTAGTATTTTTATTGTATAAATATGATAGTATTACAACAAAGTGCATCAGCACAAAATATAGACTTCATTCCAAGAACATACACAAGTGGTAACACTTATAATGTTACAATAGTGAATGAAACAACTAATACAGAAGCACACAACGTAGATACTACAAGTATAACTGAAAACTTGTATTACAACCGTTATAATGCTGTATTTACGCTTACGCAAGATGTTACTTATAACCTAACAATAAAAAGCGGAAGTGATGTAATATTTAAAGACAAAATATACTGTACAAACCAAACTAATTTACCAGCTTATACGGTAAACCAAAATGAGTATATTTATAACGATACAGATAACGAGTTTATTACTTTATAATGGATAATTTACATATAGTTAATTTAGCTTCCTACAACCGCCCTAAAATAAGCGAAGACAAGAATCGTGACTGGGTTGAATACGGAGATGACAACGATTACTATTCTTACCTAATAGAACTTTATACTAACTCAACTACAAATAACTCAATTATTAATGGGGTTGTAAATATGGTATATGGAAAAGGGCTTGATGCGTTAGATAGTAACCAAAAGCCTGATGAGTATGCTGCAATGCGCTCTATTTTTCATGATAACTGTTTGCGTAAACTTGTATTAGACCTTAAACTATTAGGCGAGGGTTCTTTTCAAGTACTTTATAAAAATGGTAAGGTAGTAAGAGCTGAACACTTTCCACGCCAAACATTACGAGCAGAAAAATGTAACGATAATGGCGAAATAGAAGCATATTACTATCACCCTAATTGGGTAAAGGTAAAACGTAGCGACAAACCTCAGCGAATTGCTGCTTTTGGTTTTGGTAATGGTAAAGAACCTGAAATTAAAATAGTAAAACGTTACGTTTCAGGATATGATTACTATTGTCCAGTAGATTATCAAGGTGGTCTAGCTTATGCTGAATTAGAAAGCGAGATAGCCGACTATTTAATAAACGATGTACAAAATGGATTTAGTGGTACAAAGGTAGTCAACTTTAACAATGGCGTGCCTGACCGTGAAAAGCAAATGCAAATCAAAAATGATGTAATGCACAAGCTAACAGGCGCAAGAGGCGAAAAAGTAATAATTGCCTTTAACAACAATGCTGAAGCTAAAACAACGGTTGACGATATTCCATTAAACGATGCACCACAGCACTACGAATATTTATCTAACGAATGTTCTAAAAAGTTAATTGTAGCACACAGAGTAACTAGTCCACTACTTTTAGGTATTAGAACTGAAAATAATGGTTTAGGATCAAATGCGGATGAAATAAAGACCGCTGCTTTACTTTTTGACAATATAACTATAAAACCTTACCAAGAACTAATTTGCGAGCATATAGACGATATTTTAGCAGTTAATGGTATTGCTTTAAAACTTTACTTTAAAACTTTACAACCGCTTGCATTTATTGATACCGAAAACGCAATAACTGACGAAGCAAGGGAACAAGAAACAGGCGTAAAGCTATCAGCTACTTTTGACGACAACAAAATGTTTGATTTGCTTAGTGATTTTGGCGAAGAGGAGGACTTAGATAACTGGGAACTTGTTGATGAACGTGCAGTAGACTACGACCAAGAAGAAGCATTAGATAAAATGATTAATTTAGCCAGTACAGGTACAGCTATACCAAATGCTCAAAGCGAGCAAGATGGTCAAGTAGATGATATGAAATTTAAAGTACGTTACCAATACGCACCACTAAAAACACAAGAAAATAGTAGGGAGTTTTGTAAAAAAATGGTAGCAGATGCAAAAATATACCGCAAGGAAGATATTATGCGTATGAGTACAATGGCAGTTAATGCAGGCTGGGGTCCAAAAGGTGCAGATACTTATGATATATGGTTTTATAAAGGAGGTGGAGCTTGTCACCATTTTTGGTTAAGAAAAACCTACATGGCAAAAGATGTACAACCAGATGTAAATAACCCAAATGCACAAACTACAACTGAAGAAGCAAAACGACAAGGCTTTAGGCCACAACCAAATGATTTAAAGGTTAGTACAAAGCCTAAAGATATGGAACATGAAGGATTTTTAAAACCTCGTAAGTAATGGCAGAAGCACTATTTATAACTAGAAAAGATTTAGTAAAATTCACTTCCGTAAATGGTAATGTGGATAATGACAAATTCCTTCAGTATATCAAAATAGCACAAGATATACATATACAAAACTATTTAGGAACTGACCTTTACAATAAAATACAAACCGATATTGAAGGCAGTACCTTAACAGGCGATTATCTTGCATTAGTAAACGATCATATAAAACCCATGTTAATCCATTGGGCAATGGTTGAGTATTTACCTTTTGCAGCTTATACAATAGCAAATAAAGGTGTATTTAAACACAATAGCGAAAATGCTACAACTGTAGATAAAAATGAAGTTGATTTTTTAGTACAAAAAGAAAGAAATATAGCCCAGTATTATACTGACAGGTTTATTAGTTATATGACTTTTTATGCAAGTACAAAATTCCCTGAGTATTATACAAACTCAAATGATGACAAATATCCTGATACAAATGCAAATTTTCAAGGCTGGGTATTATGAAGTATAAACCAAAACAACAAAACGTTGTTAAGTTAAAACAGTATTTAGCTTATATAACAAAAAGTAAAAAAATTAATTGTTATAATATAAAAGAAACTAAATGAGCTGGGGAGCAATATATTCAGAATCTTGGTGGGGAAATGCTAACGAAGCAAATGGATGGGGGTTTGTTTACCCTTTAACTGCAGGAGGTTCATATATAACTGCTGACCAAACCGTATTCACAGCAGATACAACTTTATATAAAGCAGACGCGACAGAAACATAATAAAATAAAAAAATGGCACAACAAACAATCAATATAGGCACCGTTGCTAACGATGGGACAGGGGATCCGTTAAGAACCGCCTTTGATAAAATCAATGATAACTTTACCGAACTGTATAGTGATGATGCAGCAGATGTAAACTCTGTAAATGGTCAAACAGGAGTAGTTACTTTAGATTCAGATGATATTTCTGAAGGTTCTACTAACCTTTACAACCAAACACACACAGGAGATGTAACAGGAGCAACTGCTTTAACTATTGCAAACGATGTTATAGATTATGCTAAAATGGGGGATGAATTTACAACTGCTGCGGTTATATCTGCAAGTGATGTAGATTTTAGTTCTGCTGCGGTATTTACCAAAACATTATCAGCTAATACTACTTTAACCTTTTCAAACGTACAAACAGGTATGGTTAAGGATTTAGTAATCACAGGAAACTTTACTCTTACACTTCCTGCATCTGTTAAAACAATCACAGGAACTTACGATGGAACAGTAAGTAACCTTATTCAAATAGTATCAACCAATGGCTCAACTGAACAATGGGCTACAATTTCACAAGAAGCATAATTATGATAG
>Ga0196901_1000254_pt1 | contig 28928 bp, 34 predicted proteins | sample CB_VirMetaG_FD_169099 | JGI IMG/M metagenome (GOLD analysis project Ga0196901, IMG submission 169099) | Freshwater to marine saline gradient viral communities from Chesapeake Bay - CB_1504_1 Viral MetaG (v3) (version 3) | ecosystem: Environmental > Aquatic > Marine > Coastal | place: USA... | reverse complement strand
CAGGATCAGGCACAACTATAACAGACTTATCAGGCAATGGATTCACTGGCACAATAAGTGGAGCAACTCACAGCGACAACAGTTTCTTGTATGATGGCACTGATGACTTTATCTATACACCAAATATGTATAGCACATTTAATGCCAACAGAAACATTACACTAGAAGTATGGTATAATCCAACTTGGACACAGCCAAACGAAGGCGGTACCGTTGTATCAGAAGTGAGCAGTATTGCTTATGATAACTGGCACTACTCAATGATAGAACACGAGCGAGCGCCATTTGGCGGACTTGCTTATGACTATGCTGGTTTCTGGACAGGTGTTGGTGTAACACCAGTTAATCCAAACGGAACCACAAACGGCTGGCGTCAAGTTGTGTTGAGTTATGATGGCACTACAGCACGGTCTTATCTAAATGCAAATACAGCAAAAGAAGTTGTATTAACAAGAAATGTGCCATGGATCGAAGGCAGTGTAAACTCGTTTATATTAGCGTTAGGTCACGGCGACGGCTCGCAACAGTCAGGTGCTGGTCAGAACTACTTCAAAGGTAATATTGGTATTGTGCGTTTGTATAATCGCGCATTAACAGCAACAGAAATCACAGCAAACTATAACAGCACTAAATCAGTCTATGGACTGTAACCCAGCATAATTATACGTATGATTCGCAACATTGCTGCTTTTGGCGATAGTTGGATCCATGGCGATGAAATTGTACACCCAGATCCTAACGCTACAGATAAAGAAAAAAGATTGTATCGTGAAACTAACTGCACAGTTGGGCAGTTGGGCAAACTGCTTGGCGTAACTGTTGAAAACTATGGTGTAAGTGGCAATAGTTTACAAGGCACAGTTTGGGAATTCTATCGCTGGCTCAATGATGAACACAGACACACTGATGCCGCACCACAAGAAACACTGGTTGTGGTTGGTTTAACAGAATCAAGTCGCAACAGTTGGTGGAACAACAACAACTATGTACACAATCACATAATGCACGATAGACATCCCTGGAACACATTTGTCAAACATCATTACACACACAACGAAGATGACACCGCAGAGCGTATGCGTTATTGGGAAACCACTGAATTCTTTTACAATTGGTGTAGTACAAATGCGGTTAAATTATTAATGGTCAATGTATTTCCACCTCCGTATTTGTCCAATTTAGTTACAGACCCAAGTTGGAATATGCGTGGAGCGGTGTCTGGAGGTCAATTAGCGAAAGGAAAACATCCCAACGAAAAAGGTTCAATATATTTGGCTAATATTTTAAAGGATATGGTTTGAAAACATTAGTGGCATTTGGGTGTAGTTTTACATACGGTGACGAATTAGTTGATCCTAATTTGCCAACAGATAACAAATATTTTCAAAACGAACCATATAGATTGGCCAACTCGTATCCAGGCCGTATAGCGGAACATTACAATTTACAATTACTTAACACAGCATTTCCAGGAGCAAGTTTAGAAAGCATGCGCTGGACATTAGATTGGTTATTAAATAAATCAGAATATGATATTAACGATTGTATGTTAATTGTTGGGCATACACAAGCACACAGGCATAGTTGGTTTGATCCTGAAATTGATGTAAATGCTCCGGGGTGGTTATATCCATGGAACCAACACAAACACGGATCTTGGCTAAAAGAACCAGGTGATGATTTGGATTGGTATAATCTACAAAGATTATGGATGAAAAAATCATTGGATTTTCAATGGGAAGAATATAATCTTCGCCAAACAGTTCAAATTTTTGAAGGTATAAAATTAAAATATAACATTCCAGTTGTACAGTTTAAAGTATTTGACGATGAGCCAGCAGTTGATTTGCCAGAATTTACATTTCAACAAATCGCAGGAGATAATCTAGCAAAAAATGGTCATCCAAACGAAAAAGGTCATCAATTGTTTGCTGAACACTTGATTAATTACATGGATTCTGTTAAAATACTAGAGTGTTAAATGTACTATCTTACATAAACGGAAAGCGAAAAACCAACAGCTCTGGCTGGACGAGTTTTGATGCCCCGTGCTGTGTACACAATGGTGAAACACAGGATCGTAAACAACGAGGCGGGTTTAAGTTTTCGTCAGACACAGACTGGTCTTATCATTGCTTTAATTGTGGGTATACTGCTAGTTTTACACTTGGCTATCCAGTGAGTTATAAAGCACAACGCCTATTAAAATGGATGGGTGTTCCGGAAATCGAAGTACAGAGACTAACATTAGAAAGTCTTAAGCACAAAGATGTTAACCAGTTATTACGCGAACGCCGCGACGAAGAAATACGTATTAATTTTCCAACGGTTCGATTACCAGAAACAGCTCGATTAATTGAAGAAACAGACACCCTAGAGTTTGCATATTTGCGCAGCAGAGGTGTTGATCCTTGGTCATATCCATACATGATTGACACTGCGCAAACACGACAGGGTATTCTTATACCGTATACATACGATAATAAAGTCGTTGGCTGGACTACGAGATTTTTAGATGATCGCAAACCAAAATATCTAAACAACTGTTCTGCCTCTGGGTATGTATTTGGTGTAGACTTGCAGCACGACGATTGGCAAATTGCCGTTGCTGTCGAAGGACAGTTTGATGCACTAAGTATAGATGGTGTTGCCATTACAACAAATAGAATCAGCGACACGCAAGCAGCAGTGTTAAGAAGACTTAACAGAGAGATTGTAGTTGTGCCGGATCAGGATCGTGCAGGTGTAGAACTTGTTGCTGATGCTGTTAAATATGGATTCTCAGTGAGCATTCCGGATTGGGATACTGACGTTAAAGATGTTAATGATGCTGTGCAACGTTATGGTAAACTAGCAACACTTATAAGTATTATTAAAAATAAAAATTCAAGTAAGATTAAAATTGAATTGGCTAAGAAGGCACTAGAAAGACGAGTATGAAAGAATATACCTTAGACGTACAACGATTATTTTTAGAAATGATGCTTGCAGATGCACAGAGTTATGTGCGTGTGCAGAACATTTATAATGTAGACAATTTTGATGCAAGTTTGCGTGAAGCAGCAACCTTTATCAAAGAGCATAGCGACAAGTACAAGACTATGCCTGAACTAGAGCAGCTCAATGCTGTTACTGGTGCAAAACTAAAACCAATTCCGCCAGAAATGCGCGATGGTCATTATGACTGGTTTATGTCAGAATTTGAAAAGTTTACCAAACGTCAAGAACTTGAACGTGCAATTCTCAAAAGTGCAGACATGCTTGAAAAGGGTGACTTCGATCCTGTAGAAAAACTAATCAAAGATGCTGTACAGATTAGCCTGCACAAAGACATGGGCACAGATTATTTTGATGATCCACGCACACGATTAATGAATATTAAATCCAACAACGGGCAAGTAAGCACAGGCTGGCTTAATTTGGATCGTGCATTGTATGGCGGATTTAACAGAGGTGAACTACAGATTTTTGCTGGTGGTTCAGGTTCTGGTAAAAGTCTGTTCATGCAGAATCTAAGTGTAAACTGGGTAACTGCTGGTCTTAATGGTGTATATATTTCGCTAGAACTTTCAGAAGACTTGTGTTCGATGCGTATTGATTCAATGATGACAAACACGTCGAGCAAAGAAGTGTTCAAAGATATCGACAATGTTGAAATGAAAGTTAAGATGATGCAGAAAAAGTCCGGCAAGTTCCGTATTAAGTACATGCCAGCACAAAGTACAGTGAATGATATTCGTAGTTATATCAAAGAACTACAAATTCAAACTGGCGTTACTGTAGACTTTTTATGTATTGACTATTTGGACTTGTTAATGCCTGTGAGTGCTAAAGTTAGTCCAAGCGATTTGTTTGTTAAGGACAAATATGTATCGGAAGAAATTCGTAATTTGGCCAAAGAATTAAATGTTGTGCTAGTAACAGCATCACAGTTAAATAGATCAGCGGTAGAAGAAATTGAATTTGATCATTCGCATATCTCGGGAGGCATTAGTAAAATTAACACAGCAGACAATGTGTTTGGCATCTTTACTAGTCGTGCAATGCGTGAACGTGGTCGCTACCAGATTCAGTTAATGAAAACACGTTCGAGTTCTGGTGTAGGCAGTAAAGTAGATTTAGAATTTGACGTTAATACACTGCGTATTTCAGATTGTGAACAGAGCGAAGATTCGGCTATTCCTGGCACAGGTGGATTCAGTATGAACAACATTAAACCTGTTAGTAAAATGAGTAACACAGAAAACGCTCCCAAAGTGCAAGGAACCGTTGATAGCAACAAACTTAACAGTTTGTTGAACTCTATCAAGAGCGGATCTTAACATAAATACAACATTATAAGAGAACCGCGATGCAAAAACGCACACGAAGCATTCTTGAAGAATTAGAAAGCATGTATGTTGAACGTGATCGTTCGCATTTAGTTGAAAGCCGTGCTAACAATGTTATTTCTAGTGCTATTAGACTAATGGAATTTATTGATTCTAACTATTCTGAAGAGGATGCAGAAACGCTTAACCGTAAACTTCTAAATGCTATTCGGTCGCGGGATCCAAGAAAATTTGAACGGAGCCTGAAACGTACCGATGAAGATTAATGATATAATACTAGAACAAGAATTAAAAGAAAGTTTTTGGGATAAACTTAAAAGCTACACAAAATCTTTTGGTCAGCAAATTGATTCGGGAATGACTATCGATCAAATCGAACGTCGCGCCGAGCAGGATCGTAATGTTAAATTACTAGTAAATGCTTTCCTAACACAATGGGATAATATGAGATATAGTTTGCAACAGGCATATGGAAAAGAAAAAGTAACACCGTCGATGTACGAAGAAATTTTAGAAAAATTAGCATACAATCAAATCGGAGCCAGCGTTACTTCTACCAAAGTAGTTTCTGCAATACAAACACTGTTAAGAAATGGCGATAATTTAGATAATAAAGTTTCTCAAGATGCAGCATATACTATTATTACCAGTGGTATAGCATCTAATATTAGTCCGTCGTTAGGTGTAAAAGTCGATGTGCTAAACAGAAAACTTTCCAAAGTTGGTTATGGAGGAGGAATACCAAACGGCGTTTCTAAGATCGAAGGATTAATTCTTCCAGTAATTGTTATGGCTTATCAGTATGAGAAAGGCGGTACAAAAGGGCAGCGTTTAATTAAAGCAAATAATCAATGGCATGGTATGGGAGTATTAAAAAACCGATCGGCTGGCGAACAAGATTTCATTGATGATAGAACATTTATTTTAAATAATAAAACACGGTTAAAAAATCAACAACACGGTAATTTAGATATTATGTCTATGCAAAAATTAGCATTACACGATCCTATGCAAGCTAGAAAAACCGCTGTTATTTTAACGAATCCAACAACAATGGAATTTTCCGAATTAGGATCTGAGGAAATTGAAGCTTGGAGACAACAAACACGCTCCTAAATCTTGTTTTTTTATCTTTTATATAAATAATATTAACAAATTAATTTAAGGAGAATTATTATGCCAGGAGTAACTCGCGCACACGGTTATACCGCAGCAGGTGAATTTGTAGGTCGTAACCTATTAGTAAAGAGCTTCGCTAAGGGTTCTGCAATCAGCCAGGCTGAAGCAGATGCACTAGTTCAGAACATTCAGCAGACAGCAACTATCGAAGTTATCGGTACTTTCACTGCTGCTTCGACTCAAACTATGTATATGATCCTAAGCGGTGCAGAATCAAGTGATTTCGCAGCAGCAGCTACAATTTCAGCTGGTGGCGCTACATTCACTATCGCTGACGTAACTGGTTTCGTTCAGTAATTTAATTACTAACAAAACAAAAAAAGCCCAGTTTTATACTGGGCTTTTTTATTGGCATTAAATACGGTATGCATAACGATCCATTTACTATCTATGAATCTCCAGACGGCGGTAAAACTGTTTATAAACGAAAAGTTGGTTCAACAGAACGCAGACTAGTAAAAGCCGGTAATTACGATAAGTGGAACGGATTTGCTCTACGCTATGATTGGGATGGGTTAGCAGAACGTCATCCTGCAATACTGGAACAATTAGAACGATTACAAGTATTGGCGGAGTTATGCAACAAATAAAAATATGCACTGCATTTGACATAACTCAAACCGGTGTTAATAGAATTTACAAAGGTCAACAGCTACCTACTAAAGTTGGCAGCACAGTGATTAATACTGTAGAAGAATGGAATAGTCTAAGACGCCAGCAGAGCAATTGGGAAACCGTACTTCAAATATTACTGTTTAGAACACAACCCATGCAATTGTCAGATGTTGTTAAAGAAAACAATCGTTGGTGTTTTACATTTGTTAACGAAACCATTGACGTGTTTTTGGCAGATGGTGACCCAGTTGGTGCACTAAAACAAGACTTTGAAGGAACACCTATTATTGCAGGATTAACAGAAACAGTAGAAGTATTACCGTATATTCATACCTCGGGCAAAAATCAAAATATCTGGATAGAAGAAATATGATTGACGTTAACAAAGTAACCGAAAAGGTCAAACGTTTTTTTGATCGCGAAGGTGTTCCGCCTATTGTACAAGCAGATGATACATATCATGTACTAGGAAAGTATCGCATTGTTGTTAAAGATGGTGTGTATGATCTCTATAAACACGAACACTATGTGGATGCACTAAGTTCTAGTGCTGCGGCATTAAGCTGGTGTATATATGATAGTAAGAATCAATGGCAGCAAACCCATACTATTCTAACAAATGATAGAAAAATTCAACAGTATCGTTTTGAAATTGAAAATAGAAAACGTATACTTAAGGATACTAAAGACGCAGACACACGCGAATGGTTACTAATTAGAATCAACGAAGATGCTCAGAGGTTACGTGAAGCAAAACGCAATCTTGACAAATGTGTTAAATTGACTAAATATATTAAAATTAAGGGATTTAACGATGAATCTAAATGATCTAGCACCAAAACTTGATTCTAAGAAACTTTCTGAAGCCTATAACTCGCAGTTTGGTAAGAAAGTCAATGCTTCCTCTGTAAGTCGTGAAGCAGCCATCCGCATGCTACGTGAAACACGTGAACGTATTGCTGAAATTAAGAGCAGCCGTAGCGGACATTACAGAGAAACCAATCCAACTTATCTAAAGTTAATGTTCATGGAACAAGCTCTAAGTGCTAGAGTACAAGAATCCCAACCAGAATCAAAGGTCAAAGTTATGAATTCAAAAGCCAAATATATGAATGCCGTTAAAACTGTAGCAGTTGGCGGTAAGTTAACAGAAAGCGAATTACAATCTCTAGGTGTTAGCAAGAACCTATTAAGCGTTCTAGAAAGCCGTGCAAGTGCTATCGAGTTTATGAGCAAGATGGTAGAAGCTCGTAAGTGCAAGAGCAAGGGCAAGAAAATGATGGAAGGCACCGAAGTTGATGCTGCCCAAGTTGTACTAGCAGCACAAGACATGGTTGATCAAGTTCAAAAGATGATTGAAAACATGACTGACCTAAAAGTTAAAGAATTGCCAGCACTAGTTGATGGTATTAAGGGCGAGCAAGGCGTAGACGCCGCTGGCCAGTTCCAAAGCGCAGTTGATTCAGCACTACAAGGATTGATTGATGCACTAGGTGGTACCAAAGCTGAACTAGAATCAGCAGTGGGTGTTATCACTGGTGAAGAAATGACTGTGCCAGGCGCAGATGACATGGGCATGGAACCAGAAATAGATATGGATGCTGAATTACCAGCAGAACCTGCTCCAGAAATGGAACCAGAAATGCCAGAAGAAGAGCCCGGCGACGAATTATCTAACTTAGGACGGGAGCGTATCTAATGAACGAAATTTACACCATCCTACAGAATTTTAACAAAGTTGCTGAACCAGTAGCAGAAGAAACTGTTACTGAAGCAGTTGAATTTGACGCACAAGAATTTGAATACATCATGGATGAGATCGCAAATCTTGCAGATCAAGCTCTAGGAATGCTACCACAAGAAGAACGTGGCGCAGCCGAAGCATATTGGTACCCACATATTTTAGGTGCTATTGGTGGACACCACGGAAGTGGATACATGGGCGGTAGCATGCACACAATGGCAAATTCATTAAGAAACGCAGAATCAGGCAGAGACGAAGATGAAGATGAAGACGAAGCCTGGGAATCGATTGAGAACACAGCGCAAAATCTTCTAAAATAAATGAACATTCGCGAAATCATCTCAGAAGCCGACGGCGAAGAACTAGCAGCACTGGCACAGTTCTTTGTTGGCCGTGCTGACGATGAAAACGCAGCAGGTGAACTTAGCGTAGATGCGTTCATGCAAATGGCCAGCAAAATGGGCATCAACATTGACCGCGACACACTACAACAAGCAGTACAATCAGGACAGTTTGGTGGTATTGCTGACATGAACGATGACAAGATCGTATTCAAAAGCAAAAAAGCAGCAGAACTAAATCCACAAAACATGAGCATTGATCACGCAAAAATGACCATGAAGCAGGCTGCTAAACGTGCAGCAAACAAAAGAAAATAATTTTATAAATCCATACGCTTAAATACAGCGTGTCAAAAATAACTATACCTAGACTAGAATTTTACATTACAAATGTGTGTAACCTTGGGTGCAGCAATTGTAATAGATTCAATGATTTAAAATTTACAGGCCACCAATTATGGGACGATTACGCCGATATTATTGGAGAATGGGGAGAATATATTAATATTACTCATCCAGTTATTCTCGGCGGAGAACCTTTACTCAATCCATCAGTTAAGGAATGGATACAAGGAATACGCGAAACCTGGAAGTTAGGAACCGGCAGACCCGACGAAACCCATGGCATACAACTACTAACAAACGGCACACGGTTAAACCAAGTCCGAGGATTGCAAGAAGCAATGCGAGACAATGACTGTTGGCTTGGGGTTAGCCTTCATGACCTAAATCAATTTGATGAAATTGATCAAAAAATTAGAGAATTTTTTGGAGGCGATTTATTCTTAACTGAAAAATCAAGTGACCGAAACGCTGGTGGTATTGGAGCAGATTGGTATTATCAAAAGAATGAAAACAGAGGTCATGAGTTCGCTGGGATTTGGACGCAAACAGACTTTTATGAAAATGCTATTAGATATACAGATGAAGGTCGCATGACTTTATACAATTCAACCCCAACACAAGCACATGAGAATTGTACCTATAGACGTTTTAAAAATTATCACATGATTAGAGGAAAGATCTATAAGTGTGGTCCAGCAGCACTATTTGCTGAACTAGACGATCAATTTGATTTGGATTTATCGCCCGACGATAAGAAATTAATACGATCTTATCAACCTCTTACTATTGAAATGGCCAGAGAAGGATTAACTGAAGAATGGTTCAGTCATATCGATGATGAAATTCCGCAATGTAAATTTTGTCCCGAAGAATATAAGTGGTATAATAAAATTAGCATAGATGATTTGTATAAAAAGATACGAAAAAAATTGACAAATCTTTAATAGTGTGTTATACTAACCACTATGTCTAAATTAGTAAAAAAGTACGATTATAAAGCACTAACACGTGAACAAGTAGATGGTAAACGATTATACGCTACTCCCACTGGTGACCGTGTTCCCTCAGTAACAACAATCCTCGATAAAACCAAACCAGAAGAAGCAAAACGAGCTCTTATGGAATGGAAAAAGCGTGTTGGAGTAGAAAAAGCACAGCAGATTACAACCGAAGCTGCTAACCGCGGCACTCGTATGCACACCTACCTAGAAAACTATGTGCTTACTGGCAAAATCAAAGACAAAGGATCGAATCCATTTGGTTGGGCTAGCCATGACATGGCACAAGAAGTTATTAATAAAGGATTAGTCCACGCAGATGAATTTTGGGGGACAGAAGTTCCGCTATATTTTCCAGGAGTTTATGCCGGCACAACAGACTGTGTTGGCGTACACAAGGGTGCAGAAGCAATATTAGACTTTAAACAAGCAAACAAGCCTAAAAAACGCGAATGGATTGAAGATTACTTTTTGCAATTAGCAGCATACTCCGAAGCACACAATGAAGTGTATGGCTCTAATATTAAAAAGGGAGTTATTTTAATGTGTGTGCGTCCCACTGAATCTGAGCCAGGAATTTATACTAAACCACCAGAATATATGGAATTCGTTATTGAAGGAGACGAGTATGAACATTGGCGCAAGGAATGGTGGAAACGAGTAGAACAATATTATGAAAGCCAGATCGTATAAATAGTATAAACTTATTGGAATAAACACACATGGCTATCGTTCAAATTTCACGTATTACTCACCGTAAAGGTCTTATTGAAAACTTACCTCAACTTGCTGGCGGAGAATTTGGCTGGGCAGTTGATGATCGTAGATTGTTTATTGGTAATGGTACACTAGCAGAAGGTGCTCCGGTTGTAGGCAATACAGAAATTTTAACTGAATACAGCAATATCTTAGGGCTTGCTTCGACATATACATATAAAGGCGAAGCCGGCGGTTATACTGTACAAACCGGTGCTAATCCAACTGGCGATGTGGTCCGCAGTTTACAAGCAAAAATCGACGAAGGCAACAACGTAAGCGTTAAAGACTTTGGTGCAATCGGTGACGGTGTTGTTGACGACACAGACGCAATTAACCGTGCGTTGTACGAATTATTCTGTAGAGAAAGCAACGAAGAAATTCGCCGTAGCTTGTTTATTCCAGCTGGCGTTTATAGAGTTAGTGGAACTATTAAGATACCTCCGTTTGCATTGATTTACGGCGAAGGTTCGGATAGTTCAATAATTCGTTATACCAGCAGCGACGGAAGCACAATAGATGATTATGTTGCTAGAACCGCCGATAGTTTACAACAAATAGGTGCTAACATTGGTAACAACGGTGCAACACGCCCAGAAAATATTACACTAAGAGATTTTTCTTTTGAAACAACAGAATTACAGGATATTTTACTAATTGATCGTGCTTCGGATATTGTAGTTCGAGACATGGATTTTTATGGTCCACTAACAGAAGCCGAACTTGGTGATGCACTAGAAAATACCTCTGCTATCAAAATTGAAAGCACAACGTCGCTAGTAACTAAAGCAGTTACGCTAGATGCAATTCATACACTAGGCACTACGTATGCGTTCTATACAAATTATAACACTACCGGTGTTACTATAAGTAATGGCTGGTTTGAAACACACTACAAAGGCGTTGTACTAGGTGCTGCTCCAATCAACGGCGGACCACGCGGCGTGCGTGTTGTGCATAGTTTGTTTGATAAAATTGCAGCACAAGGTATTGAAATTGGTGCAGTAGCACAGAACGTATCTGGCTTCAATATCTTCTTAGATGTTGGCAATGATTTTGCAGGTGCAGGCAACCCAACAACCGTTGTTGTTGACATCAACAACGGTAACAATATCAGTATTGGTGACTTGTTTGAAAGACCGGATATCGATGCAGCAACCGTTGAACGCATTGATTTAAATGATGCCCATAGCATTGGTTTCGATGGCAATTCAAATCTAAAACTTGGCAACTATGAACGTAGTATTGGATACAACACTGATTTGATTGACAACACCAGCACAGCAACCGCAATCTTCTCAGTTGATAGCACACGACATGCTGGATTTGAAGTTCACTATTCACTAAAACGCGGCGATGCAGTGCGCACTGGTAAGTTTACTTGTAGCTTGCCATATGGATCAAACTCTATTTCATATAACAACGAATACACTGAAACAGCAGCTACTGGCGTTAATTTCAGTGCAACTGATTCAAGCGGAACTATTTCTTTTAAATATACAACAACATCTACAGGAGCAAATGCTGACATTACATATAGTATTGTCAAGTATAAAGTCTAATGTGGCAACCAAGATTTGACGATCGTCTATTAGAATGGCGAGAGTTGAGAACACAATCTGCGCAATTTGATTTAGAAGATGCACTTGTCGCTGTTGATCAATGGTGGCAACGTGCTCCACTTACTAGTCACTACTTGCATTTAGATGAATATGAAAAATGGCCACTTCCGTGGGATCTTTTGGCAGATGATATCTATTGTGACCTTGCAAAATGCTTAGGAATCGTGTATACTTTAATACTAATAAAGCATAAGGATATACAATCTATTCGTATTTTGCAACTAGAAGATTTCTATGTAGTAGAGGTAAATTCCGGCTACATACTAAACTATATTCCTAATGAGATAGTAAATACAAACACACTTCCAGATTTAAAAATCAAAAGATCGTTATCAAGCGACAATTTAACAATAGAATAACAAGAGGCAAAAATGAGTGATATTACGGTGACCAAGCGTGACGGACGCAAGGAACTTCTTGACCTTGAGAAAATGCACAAGGTTGTATTTTGGGCTACAGAAAACATTACAGGAGTTAGTGCTTCTGAATTAGAACTAAAAAGTCACTTACAATTTTATCAAGGTATTTCAACACCAGATATCCAAGAAACATTAATTAAAGCAGCAGCAGACTTAATCTCTGAAGAGACTCCTAACTATCAATATGTTGCTGGTAGACTTATTTGCTATCACTTGCGCAAAGAAGTGTATGGCGATTTTAAACCCTGGCATATACGTAAGTTAGTAGATCAAAACGTAAATCTCGGTTTATACGATCCTGAACTTCCGGATTTGTATGATAACGCAGAATGGGACTACATTAACTCGTTTATTAAGCATGAACGTGACGAACATTTAACATACGCAGCAATGGAACAGATGCGTGGAAAGTATCTTGTTCAAAATCGTGTCACTAAGAAAATTTATGAAACACCGCAAGTAGCATATGCTCTAATTGCTGCTACACTATTTTCTGATTATCCTCGTGAAACACGTATGCGTTGGGTGCGCGATTATTATGATACAATTTCAACACATCAAGTAAGTTTGCCAACACCTGTTATGGCAGGTGTACGCACAAGTCAGCGTCAATTTAGTAGTTGTGTACTGATTGAAACAGACGATTCGCTTGATTCAATTAACGCAACTACAAGTAGTATTGTAAAGTATGTTTCGCAGAAAGCAGGTATCGGTGTAGGTGCAGGACGTATTCGTGCTATTAAGAGTCCTATTAGAAAAGGCGATGCTTACCACACTGGTGTGATTCCTTTTTACAAATTATTTCAAGCAGCAACACGTTCTTGTTCCCAGGGCGGCGTTAGAAATGGTGCAGCAACATTGTATTATCCGCTCTGGCACTTAGAAGTTGAAGATTTGTTAGTTCTAAAGAATAACAAAGGCACAGACGATAACCGTGTACGTCACATGGATTATGGTGTACAGTTTAACAAGGTCATGTATGAGCGTTTGTTAAACAACGATTACATTACATTGTTTTCGCCTAATGATGTTCCCGAAGTATATGATGCTTTCTTCTCAGATGTAGACTTGTTCCGCGAACTATATGAACGTGCAGAACGCAATACACATATTCGTCGCAAGCGTGTCAAAGCCATGGACTTATTTGCACAGTTTGTACAGGAACGCAAAGACACAGGACGCATTTACTTAATGAATGTGGATCACGCTAATTCACACGGTGCGTTTGATCCCGCAGTTGCTCCAGTTAAACAATCTAACCTATGTTGCGAAATTAACTTGCCGACTAAGCCGTTAAAGGATGTATATGACGAAGAAGGTGAAATCGCATTGTGTACATTAAGTGCTATTAACTGGGGTGCGTTTAAACATCCTGAGGAGATGCAACGTGCATGTGAACTTGCAGTACGTGGATTGGATAATTTGTTAAGCTATCAGAATTATCCTATTATTGCAGCACAAATTGCAACACAAGGACGTCGTCCACTTGGAGTTGGTATTATTAACTTAGCATATTGGTTAGCCAAGCACGGCACAAATTATTCTGACCCTGATTTAAAACTAGTTGATACATGGGCACAGCACTGGAGTTATTACTTGATTAAAGCTTCTGCTGATCTGGCTGTCGAGAAAGGTGCTTGTCCGTGGTCAGACCAAACCAAGTATCACAATGGTGTGCTTCCTGTAGATACCTACAAATCAGACGTTGACGAATTAGTTAAACACGAAGATGTTGTTGATTGGAAAGCATTACGCAAACAATTAAAAGAACACGGAATTCGCAACAGTACACTAATGGCACTGATGCCAGCTGAAACTTCAGCACAGATTTCAAATGCTACAAATGGCGTGGAACCACCACGCAGCTATGTATCAGTTAAACAATCCAAAGACGGTGTACTCAAGCAAGTGGTTCCAGAATTCCGTCACTTAAAGAACAAGTACGAACTGTTATGGGATCAGCGTAGTCCATTAGGTTATTTGAAAATCATGGCAGTACTACAAAAGTATATCGATCAGGGCATCTCTGTAAATACTTCATATAATCCACAGTTTTATGAAGATGAAAAGATTCCAATGTCAGAAATGCTACAACACATTTTATTCTTTTATAAAATGGGCGGGAAACAGTTATACTATTTCAACACTTATGACGGGCAAGGTGAAATTGACGTTAATAAGTTAACAGACGAGGATGACTGCGAATCATGTAAGATTTAAGGTGAACACTATGGCTAAGAAAGTATTTCCAACAAAAAATAACAAACATTTAACGTCATTGGCGTTCCTAGATAAAAACGGTGGAGTTGGCTTACAACGTTACGAAACAGTAAAGTATAAACAGTTTGATAAGTTTACAGACAAACAGCTAGGCTTTTTTTGGAGACCAGAAGAAGTTGATACACTCCGTGATGCCAAAGACTTTAAAGACTTAAATGAACACGAACAGCACATTTTTACTTCTAACTTAAAACGTCAGATTCTTCTAGATTCTGTACAAGGACGCTCTCCTAACTTAGCATTGCTACCTATTGTTTCAATTCCAGAACTTGAAACCTGGATTGAAACCTGGGCATTTAATGAAACTATTCATTCGCGTTCTTATACACATATTATTCGTAATGTATATGCTGATCCAAGTAAAGTATTTGACGAGCTACTAGACGTTAAAGAGATTTACGAAACATCACAAAGTATTTCGCAATATTATGATGATTTAATTGAAGCATCGACATGGTATCAAATGTTAGGTGAAGGTAAGCATAGAATCAACAATGATATTATTAATATTGATTTGTACGATATTAAAAAGAAACTGTGGCTTGCTATTAATAGCGTAAACGCATTAGAAGGCATTCGTTTTTACGTATCGTTTGCTTGTTCGTGGGCATTTGCTGAACTTAAGAAGATGGAAGGTAACGCTAAGATTATTAAATTAATCTGCCGCGACGAGAACCTACATTTAGCAAGTACACAAACAATGATTAAAATCTTACCTAAAGATGATCCTGACTTTGAAAAGATTCAAGAAGAAACACGCGATGAAATTACACAAATGTTCATCGATGTAGTTGAACAAGAAAAGCGGTGGGCAGATTATTTGTTTAAAGACGGGTCAATGATCGGATTAAACGCACAACTACTTGTTGAGTATGTAGAGTGGATTGCCAACAAGCGCATGACAAGTTTAGGGCTCGACACTCCATACAAAGGCGGATCAAATCCGTTACCGTGGACACAAAAATGGATTGCCGGCGGTGAAGTACAGGTTGCTCCACAAGAAACAGAAATTTCCAGTTACATAGTAGGTGGCACCAAACAAGATATTACAGAAGATACATTTAAAGGATTTAGTTTATGACGGATTTACTAATTACATTTTACTTGAGTTATGCAATTGTATTTGTAATAACAATTGGATACGTACATAGGCACCTGGCTCATAAAACTATAGAATATTCGGTTGCAATGGTAATAATATCTAAAACATTAATATGGTTAACATCACCTTTTAAGTATGATATATATTATGGTCGCAATTGGATTGCTAGGCACATTAAGCATCATATGAATTCAGATACCATTGATGACCCGCATAGTCCTTATTTTAGAGATGCAACGAAGTCGATTAAGTTACCAGTTAGTGAAATAACAGAAATATTAAAAAACACCAATAGTCAGGCACCAGTTACAGCATTAGATAAATTCTTTGAAAAATATCCATATGGAATACTTATATTAACTGTAATTTCCTTAATACAGTTTGGTTGGTTGGGATTACTTTTTCCTATATTCTTGGGATATATGGTAAAGTTTGTAATAAGATATGGAAATCATGTGTTGCATGTGTGGCCGGGATATAAACACAAATCGCAAAAAGATCAAGCAAGAAATATGCCATGGTTTTTTTGGATTTCTTTTGGCGAAGAATTACATAGCAATCATCACGTAAATCCAGGATCTCCAAATCTTGGTATTAGATGGTGGGAATTCGACGTTACATATCTGTTTATGAAGATCTTATCTTGGGTTAAATTGGTTAAAATTAATAATGTTGATAATATTAATAATACTAATTTGAATGATATTGAAATGGTTGGCTATGGAAGCAAACAATGATATATTCTCGTGTACTTAGCACCGGTGGATTTTTCCCTCCGGGTCTGTTAGATAATCGTACTCTATCAAAAAAGTTTGATATTACCGAAGACTGGATCATGCGAGTAAGCGGCATCGAAACCCGGCATGTTGTTAGCAATGAAGTAACATCAGATTTAGCAACTGGAGCAGCAAAACAAGCGATTGAAACAGCAAATATCAATCCAAACACAATTGACTTAATTATTCTAGCTACTTCGACACCAGATCTTCTCTTACCTAGCACCGCGTGCAAAGTTCAACACAATCTAGGAATAAAAAATAATTGTCCTGCGTTTGATATTAATGCTGTTTGTACAGGATTTGTATACGCATTGCATGTTGCTGATCAATTTATTAAGGCACAATCGTCTAAGAGAGTGTTAGTCATCGGCGCAGATGTTTTTTCAAATAAATCACCAAGTAAATCTGCCGAAACTGCAATTTTGTTTGGCGACGGCGCTGGCGCTGTTATTCTAGATGCAGCATCAGAACCGGGAATAATATATTCGCAAATACACAGTAATGGAGAATATAAGGATATTATTTGGACTAGCCACAATGACGCAGGCATGGATGGTCAACGATTATTTAAACAAGCCGTGCTAACGCTAGGACAAGTCATAGTTGACACATTAGATAAAAACAATTATACTATAGACGATATTAACTGGATAGTTCCGCATCAAGCTAATATACGCATTATAAATGCAATTGCTAAAAAATTTAACGTGCCAGACGATAAAGTTATACAAACAATCAAAACACATGCAAATACAAGTGCGGCAACTGTTCCGTTGGCGTTCAATGAGGCTATTCGAGATGGAAGAATAAACCGAGGTGACGTGATATTAATGGAAGCATTTGGTAGTGGTCTTACATGGGGGTCTAATCTTTTAAGGTATTAACATGTATATTTCAAACGGAAAAACAACAGTAATTTTAGGATATAAAGAAAGTACTTACACCAGAGAACTATTTGCGTTTTGTCCGGAAAACGACAAGATTATAATAAGTCCAGAAGACTTTTTAAAAATGAACAATAAACAAAACTATCAATATGTACTAGGATTTTCTAAGGATAAAGAACAAAGACAATATATAATCAATAAGCTCGACGAAGAAGAACTTTTCAGCCCAACCTTTATTCATGATAGCGCAGCAATTTATACAGATATTTCAAACATTGGGCCAGGAACATCTATAACTGCGTTTTGCACTGTAATGACCGGGGCAAAAATTGGAAGGCATTCTGTTTTTGAACCTTACGGGCTGATTGCACACGATGTTAACATCGGAGATAATTGTATGTTTCGGTCGGGTGTTATGATTGCTGGCAAGGCCACTATTGGAAATAATGTTACTATCGGTTTGAAATCATCGGTTATTGAAAGTGTTTCAATTTGCAATGATGTTGATGTCGGTAGTTTAAGTAATGTAACTAAAGACATTACTGAACCAGGACGCTATCTTGGGTCCAGAGTTAAAAAGGTGTCAGATTAAAATGAAGTTTAGAAATCCATTAACAAATGATCAAAAAGTAAAAACATTAAACGCGATTGTTTATATCGTAGGAATTTATACACTCGTGTTTCATTTCAGCTGGTTGCTATTGTGTTTGGGATTGATATCGGGATGGTTCCTATATCTAACTGGATTTCATGGTAGTCTTCATATGTATTCTAGCCATCGTGCATTTCGGCCGCGTAATAAATTCTTTAAATATTTGATATTATTTGCCGGCACTATGACCGGTGTTGGCAGCAATATTATGTGGGCAGCAACACACCGCAAACATCACAAGTATTCGGACCACGAAGGAGATCCGCATTCGCCAGTGTGTCCTGCTAGTGGAACACCTGGATTGTGGCACAACATTAAACTTTGGTTTTATTATTTTCCAACGTACCATATTAATGTCAGAACGGTCAAAGATCTAACAGTTGACAAAGAACATAAATTTTTTCACAATAATTACTTCAAAATTCATATTGTTTTTGTATTAATGCTAGCATTAATTGATCCAGTTTACATTGGTTATTTTTGGGCATTGCCAATCTTGTACGGGTATACAGGAACTAACTATATTGTAGTAACTTGTCATCTACCTTGGTGGAAGGAAAAAATTGGTTATACTAATTTCCCAGAACAAGTGGATAACAGTTATAATAATAAGATTGCTGCAATTTTGTTACCGGGAGAAGGAAATCACGAGAACCATCATGTTAATCCAGGTGCGATTAAAAATGCATTAGCACCCGGTGATATTGATCTAGGATGGTGGTGGATTAAATTAATTTCATCTGCTGAGTCTCGTGACATATCAGAAAAGACATGGAAACAAGATTATCATGCCTAAAAAGATTCCGTCACATTGGCCGATTAATACGTTATTTGTAACAGTATATTTAACCGGAGCAATTACATTAATAGTCGGATTTAACTGGCTTTTAGTTTTAAGTAGTATTATTGTTGGATGGTTATTATCAATGATGGGTATGCATACAGCAATTCATTATTGGGCAACTCATAAAACATTTGAACCAAAAAATAAACTTATCAAACATTTTTTATTAATAGTCGGAACATTAGCAGGTGTTGGTTCAACTATTAACGTCGGAATATTACATAGACAACATCACAAATTCTCCGACAGAGAAGGTGATCCTCATAGTCCTCAAATATCACCGAGGTATAGAATATGGTTTCAGCAGTTTGAAAAATTTACACCAAGCCCGAAGATTGTTGTTGATCTATTAAGAGACAAGGATCATAAGTTTTATCATAATCATTATTATAAGGTACATGCTATCTATGTATTATTGCTGGCATTAATTGATCCTGTATATATTGGATATTTTTGGGCATTGCCAATCATCTATGTTTATCAAGTAATTGGATATCTTGGTGTAGGTTTACATGCCAAAAGACTTGCAACACCCGATAGACAACCGTATAATGTAAATGATTACAGCTCAAACCAACTAATAGCTGGATTGTGGATGCCAGGTGAAGGAAACCATAATAATCATCATAAGTACCCCGGAGCCGCAAACAATAATCAACGTAGTGGTGAAGTAGATGTTGCTTATTGGTTTATTAAATTAGTAGGTAAGAATATTAATGAAATAAAAGTAGATGTTTAAAACCTTTGCAAAATTTTTAAATCAATATGGACCACGTGCCACTATACTCGTAACATTTATAACAGCATTGGTGATGTTATATGTTGGAGAAATAGAGTATATTATAGCATCGTTGTTGGGTGGGTGGATTATGTTTGGATTATCAATGATAGTTCAACATAGATTTGTATCACACGGAGTTTTTAAACCACGTAATAAATTTATAGAATATATGCTTTATAGTTGGACTGTATTGTTTGCAGCAGGGTCACCATTATCCTGGGCTTACTCGCATAGAATACATCATGTTTATACAGATGAATACCCAGATGCACAATCACCTAAAACAGTTGGATATTTAAAAACATTTTTTGCTTGGGCAAAAGTTGATGGACCATTCAGGGTTAAAATAGTTAAAGATTTATTGCGTAATAAGTCTGTTATGTTTGTACATACATATTATTATATATTTTTATTACTTTATACGTTGATACTATTATTAATAAGTCCATTATTATTTGGTTATATATGTGTAAGTATAGCAATATCTTACGCATTTTTAGGAACATTAAATACATGGGCTCATAGTGGTGACGATATAATAAATCTACCAGTTAAAGTTTTGTTCTTTGGCGAAGAAGATCATGCATATCATCATATTAGTAAGGAGACGGCAACGGTAGTAGATACCAGCGATTATGATTTAGAAGCATTTATAATCAAATATTTTTTAGCAGACAACGAGTCGCTATCATATAGGAAAGAAATTAATTATGAAGACTAGACCACTTAAAAATTACAAGGGTTCTATTGGATGTGAAGTTTATGATATAGATTTAATGAATTGCACCGACGAAGAGATAGTAGAGATTGGAAAGATTGTTGAGGATCAATGCAACGTTTTTATTAACTCTCCAGGATTAACTAAAGAAAAACACTACAAAATAATGACTCAATGGGGTACACCAAGTCGAGCGTTGGTGCACAACTGGCTAGTAGATAAAAAAGTATCAGGTCCACACTGGAGAAATGTGCTAGCAAACATTGGTTATGTAGCCAGAGGAATTCACGATAAAGACTCAGAAAAGGATATGTCTCCGGGCATGTCTTATGTAAGTTTCCGCAAAGACGAAAACGGACGCCCAATTGGTATTTTTGCAAACGGTGAACTAACCTGGCATAGTGATCAGTGTGCGTTGGATGATGCACCTAGAGTTAATGGGTTACTTAGTCTTTCAGATTCTGCTAACAGTCAGACTGATTTCCTACAAACATATGATGTATGGGAACGTCTATCCAGCGATATGCAAAGTATGATTAAAGAATTACGAGTTAAACATATATGGCGTCCTAAATGGCTAGCTGGAGACTTAGATCTTGCACAGCAAGAATTAACACGTTATAATATGGTTGCAGTTGATGGTCAAGAAACACCATTGTATTCTGAGACAGCAAACGGTCGCCCAGGCATTAAATTTCCAAGTTATACGTTCAATGGGTTTGTTGGAATGAACGACGCTGAGTCTTGGCAATTACACAGTTATCTAAGTTCATTGATTTATGATCCACAATGGATCTATCAACATCAATGGCAAGACGGTCAAGTAATGTATTTTGATCAATCAATTTGTTTACATAGGCGTCCAACAAATATCACCGATGGAAACAAACGTTTGATGTCTCGTGTAGTTGTTTATATGGATAAATTATATCCTGACGAAAAAAATAAACCAAGAGACTACGTCTTGTTTGAAGGTAAAAAATTATCACATGACGAGTTTGTAAAAGTAGTTGATGCTGATCGTTTAGAAAAATTTAAAAACTCCAAGGAACTGTATTAATATGATTAAAATTTACACAAAAACAACTTGTCCATATTGCGATCAAGCAAAGCAATTGCTGGAAGCATTTGGATTTGAATACGAAGCAGTAAATATTGAGCAAGACGCCGATGCACGTGCATTTGTATTAGGCGAAGGGCATCGTTCGGTGCCGCAGATTTATGTTAATGATAAACTGTTAGAGGGCGGATTTACCGGGTTAAACGAGGCTGGTAAAGATGGTGTACAAGCATTATTAGAAGGTTAAAATGAACGATTTAAAAACAGGTGAAATTTACAGTTTTAAAGTGACGTCCGGTGAAGAAGTCGTTGGAAAAATTCAAGCACAAGGCGCATATGAAATCGTGTTGGATCACGCAGTTAGTGTGGCAATGACACCACAGGGAGTACAAATGATTCCAAGCATGTTCACTGCTAATCCCAAGGGTAAAATCACCATAAATACTAAAAACGTAACCATGGTGTCTGAGACCAGCGAGGATGTTATTGCAGCATACACACAGGCTGTAACTGGTATTAGCACACCGAGTAAGAAGATTATTACAGGATAATATGCCACTAGTTGTTAGAATGGGAGATGTGAACAGTGCAGGAGGTGTTGCAACTTCTGGCGTCTTTACGGTTCTAGCAAATGGACGTCCAGTAGTACCTCCTGGTACCAGTGTTACACCACACCCGTGCTGTGGCGCTAAAGGTTGCGGTATTCACTGTGGAGCAAGTACTACTATGGGATCTCCTAGAGTGTTAGCTGGTGGAAGACCCGTGGTATTTGTTGGTAGTCCCGATACCTGCGGGCATTCAAGAGCTACCGGTAGTCCTAACGTTATTGTAGGATTATAATGTACGGTACTCTAAGTCCGTTAATGTTAATTGCTGGGGAAGGTCTAGTACAAAATACAGGCCTAGGCATCAACTCAACATTAACTTTGCGTATTAACACATACAAGGCAATAGGGGTAGTTAACGAATTTGCAACAGCATTGGCTGAGGCAAACGGCGTAGTTTCAAGCTCAACGCTTGGCGATATGCAAACATTTACGGCCGGAACATTTCCGGTATCGACTAATACAATCCCAGATGCATATTCTAGTAAATTTGATCCTGCAGTTTCCGCAGTAATTGCACCAGATGGGTCAACTATTTTGTCTCCAGCACAGGTTGCAGGAAATGATAGGTTTACAGACACATTAATAGCACACGCTAATAGTATTTTGGGCAACGGAGATTTAAGTAAATTTGTTGTTCAGATGTATACAGTGATGGCGTATACTGCTGCTTCGGGGATGTTTATTGATGCAGCAGTTACAACAAATTCACAATTAGGTCCAACTTTCTCTAGCATGGATGAACTTACAACTGGAAGTATTTCCAGCATTAGTTTAGCAACTGTTGAATTTGGAACAGACCTAATCAACACTGGGTTATTAATCGATTTAGACAAACTTACCACGTATGGTACTCCGCATTCGTTAATTGTTAAACTAGCAACACGTGGTCTCTTGTCCTATATTTCTGAGGAGTTAATTAAATCTGGTGTTAACCCAACTTCACTTACAACTAAAATTACTGGATTAGCTGATAACGAAATATTACCACTAGTAATTCAAAAAAAATGTTATGAAGCATTTAAAACTGTTACTGGAACTAAATTAACAAACATTAAGTCAGCGTTAAGAGTTAATATATCATCCGGCATTGACACGCTTGCGGATCTAATCGACACACAAAAGATCTTTCCTTTGTCGTATCGCACACTGTCTAGCCCTTATAAAACTGGATATAAAGCAATTTATGTCAGCAACAATTCAGTCAACGGATTATTTAAAACTCTAGGAAAAGAATATTATGGCATTTTATCTACTGGTTTAGCAGATGCTAACATAGCCATGCGTCGTGCATTGCAACAAATTAAGAATGTACAAAATCTAAGAACAGACCAATTGGGCGCAGCAGTAAAGAAAATCCAAACTAATTATGGGTTAGATGCAATTAATGCACTTGACAAGCCTTTGCCAGATAATGTATACTCATATTATACAAACAGTTTTGCAAGCGGTTCGGGTACAAATGGTAGATATTATCTAAGTGATGGTGTTGGAACTCCGGCAGGTATTACACACAATGATGCACTTTTAAATGTTATTAATACGTTGAATGACATGACTGCTAGCGGTGCACTCGATGGACTTTATAAAAGCGGAGCAAGTACCGGAGCATTTACTGTAATGATTGATTTTTTGAATGATGTTTATGGTGCTCCGGATCCAGGTGATCCTAGCGTTCCAACACCTCCAACTTATGCTACAATACCGGGAGGATACCCAGGTGCTGGATCATATGATACGTATGATGCCGGCATTGCTGCTATTATTGCATCAACTAATACGATTATTGGCAATATTGCTAGTTCTTATCCAACAGAATATGTCAATGCAAATAGTGAATATTTAAAAATGTCTGTACAGATAAGCAAAGAACTTGACACGTTAGCTGATGCGGGTGTAGTATTTGCAGATACACCAAGTAGCAAACAGAGTATCCTTGGAATGGTACAGAACTTGCACACATACGCTATTCAAAATGAATATCGCGGTCCGGCAGAACTGCTAGAAAAAATGGCAGATCTATCAACACAAGCCGGTCAAGCACTCGTAGGCGCATTGCGCGAAGGACGCAATATTTCTGCGCTAAACACAATTGGTGTTGGAATGGATAATGTTCCAGACACCCCAACTGACCCCGCCGACGGAACTGGCGAGTTTGAAGAAGCAATTTATTCAGTGGACGAAGCGATTGCTAATATTTCAACTGATTAATAACTATGAAAAATATATTTAATTTAATAAAAAGAGCAGTAGGATTTGTAATTAGTCTGTTCACTCGATCTGCTAAAGCTCTTACTACAACAGTAACGGCTGGAATTGATATAATTGACGAACATGCCGAAAATGCATTAACAACAGTTCACTATCGCCCGTTTAGAGAACAGTGTGCTACAAACGAAACATTAATCGAAGTTATTAAACATCTTGAATTAACAGTATCGTATGATCATAACTCTAGAAATTGGACTTGTTCTAAAGCAGGATTTGGAACAGCAACCGGAGATACGTTTGATCAAGCTATTGCAGAATATATTAAGCAATTTGATATTAAACCAGAACCTAAATTCTTAACAATCAATTAATGATTATGCCAGCATCCTGGATCCATAAAATGAATGAAAGCAATAGCCGTCTCCATAAGGAACGGGTTATTGAACAGGCACTTGCAGCACGCACACTTGGTGATAAATCTGCAGAATGGTTTTTGTTTGGTGCGTTTGCCGCGTATAGTCCATTCTTAACATACAATATTAAAAAAGTACCCGTTACGGAGGGCTTAACCAACCGAGAAAATCCCTGGATATTTTGGCGAACACTGCTATCAGATTTAAATGAACGTAAACTTACTGGTAACGATGCTGTTTTTGCAGTAGAATCAATGTCCAAGCGTTTTGATTCTGATCAATGGAATAACTTTTGTGCGCCAGTGATTCAAAAAGATCTGCGTGTAGGTGCCACACTAAAAACATTTAACAAGTATCTGGGTAACACAGATCTAAAAATTCCTGTATTTGAATGTCAACTTGCTACAGATTCTGCCAAGCAAGAAAAGAAAATGACAGGCGATAAAATCCTACAACGTAAACTAGACGGTGTGCGTGTTATTGTAATTTGCGTTCACGGAACTGTTGGTATCTACAGTCGCAATGGCAAACAGTTTGAAAACTTTAATCACATTATTCCGCAACTACAACGTGTAATGCCGGTAATACAAAACGCAATGAGTACACCAAACTTTGTGTTAGATGGAGAAATGATGAGTGACGATTTTCAAACACTCATGCGTCAAGCACATCGCAAGCACAATGCAGACGCTAGTGACAGTCGATTCCACATTTTTGACATCATTAACTATGGTGGCTTTATGCAAGGTGTAAGTCGTGTAAAACAGTCTTCTCGCACAGATATGTTGCATGCCCTGCGTGTGCGCATTGAAGAAGAACCAAACCTTCGAGTAGAACCATTTTTGCGTGTGGATTTAAACACAGGTGAAGGCATTGATGTAATGCATCGGTATGCCGATGAGTGTATTGCGCAAGGGTACGAAGGCATTATGATCAAAGACGCTGGCGCTCCATACGAGTGTAAGCGCACAACGCATTGGCTTAAATGGAAGCCAAACATTACTGTTGATCTTAAGGTAATCGCAGTGGAAGAAGGCACAGGACGCAACGTTGGTAGGTTAGGCGCTCTTGTGTGTGAAGGAGTAGATGATGGTCGCACCATCAAAACAAACGTGGGCAGCGGTCTTACTGACAGTGATCGTGATTCCTTTTGGAATTCCCGCAATGATATTATTGGTACTATTGCCGAGGTCCGTGCAGATGCGGTTACACAAAACCAAGATGGGTCGTATAGTTTACGGTTCCCGCGTTTCGTAAGATTTAGAGGGTTTACAACGGGCGAAAAGCTCTAAAGGCCCAATAAATACACTATGTTCTTGATTTACTTAACACTCATTACAGCGTTAAGCGTTAGTGCTATTGCTATCTATTATTCTGTTGTTGGTTTAACAACAATTTTCGCTGCGAGTGTTATCCCAGTTGCTATTATGGGTACTGCTCTAGAAGTTGCTAAACTTGTTACAGCAGTATGGCTACACAAACACTGGCGCACAGCAGTCTGGTGGCTTAAAGGATATCTAAGCATTGCTGTTATTGTGCTCATGTTTATTACAAGCATGGGCATCTTTGGTTTCTTGAGTAAATCGCATATTGAACAAACAGCAGCTTCAGACGAGCAAACTGCAAAGATACAAACGATTAATGGTGTTATTAGTCGAGGCGAAGCAAAAATTGCTAGGCTTCAAACAGACATTAACAGATTAAGTTCTGGTACAGCAGACACACGTGTTGACTCATTAATCGAACGTGAGCAAAAAGAATTAGAACGTTTAACCTCAGTGGCTAACACAGAAAAAGATACACTACGTTCTGCTGCACAGCGTAACATAGATTCTATTAATGACAAAATTGAAGCTGCTAGAGCTACAATGGAAACAGAGCTCGCAAACACATTATTTGGAAAAACAGCAGTTCGTGAAAAGTTTGAAACGACCCGCACAGAATATAATCAAGAAATTCAATCAATACAGCAGCGTCTAGCGCAAGAGCTAGATGCAGTCGATAACAAATATGCAGATAATTTTGCGGACGTTAATGCACGTTTAGCAAAACTAAAAACGCAATCAGAAGAAAAAACTGGTACAATTGAAACACGTATTAGCGATATCGAGTCTCAGTTAACTGCGGTACAAAAAGAAGTTGATGCGTCTCGAGAAGAACGTGCAGTACTAGAAAGTGCATTCCGCCAGCTTGAAGCAGAAGTTGGGCCGGTAAAATATATCGCAGAATTTATTTACAGTAAAGAAGCAGATCGTAACTTACTTGAAGAAGCGGTACGTTGGGTTATTGTTACCATTATCTTTGTATTTGACCCGCTAGCTGTGTTATTATTAATAGCAAGTCAATATTCATTTGAACAAGCACGTGAAAAACGCGAACCCGAGAAACAAGAACCAGCATACGAAGCAGACGACGGTCCACTAACTGATGCACAAGTTAAACAAATCGAAGAAAGCGTTGATGACACTGATGACATCTGGAACACTGTTCCTGTACTACAAGAACCTAGACCTGCCGCTCCAAAAAAAAAGAAGACGGTAACTAAAAAGAAAAAGAAAACAGTAAAGGAAGACAAAAATGAGCAAGTGGACGCAAACAAAGAGCCCGCACAAGAGACGCAACAGATTGCAGAAGAAAGCAATGGTCGCATTTCTACGGACGAAGAAGTAAAAGTTAGACTAACACGGGTCGGTGATGAGTACATATCGTATGATGGCAAGATGTATCGTGACCACGCATTAATAAAATCTCACCCAGAATTACATTTAGATTTACAGCACGAAGTCCCATTTGGGCCTAGATTCCCTGTAAAATCAAACGAAGGTAGATTATTTTTACGCTCTGATCTAGAACCAACTAAATTATATAGAAGCAATGGTGTAACCTGGGATCCGCAAGATAAAAATATATTGTCAGCAACAGCATATTCTGCAGACTATATTGAGATGTTAGTAGATAAAATTGCAAGCGGCGATTATGACCCAGAATTATTAAACATTATTGAAAAACAAAAAATTCAAGAAAAAATAGCCAACGATTTATAATATGTCAGAAACAAATACAGAAGCAAGTATTAATGAATGTAGTTTTTGTGGTAAACACAAAGATCAAGTAGTTAAACTTATTGTTGGCGAAGGTGTAAGCATTTGCAATAACTGTGTAGATTTTTGTGTTGAACTGTTAGAAGAAGAAAAACCAGACAGCAAAAAGAAACACGAAGCTAAGAACATCGATCCCGTGGAACTTAAAGCACACCTAGACCAATATGTTATTGGACAAGATCAAGCAAAAATGGTTTTAAGCGTAGCAGTTGCTAACCATTATAAACGCATCAACAAAAAAGGTGATATTAAAGTTGATAAAAGTAACGTATTATTACTTGGCCCAACTGGTTCAGGTAAAACACTATTAGCTAAATCAATTGCAGAATACTTAGATGTTCCTTTTGCTATTGCTGACGCCACGTCGTTAACAGAAGCAGGGTATGTAGGCGATGATGTTGAAGTATTAATTAGTCGTTTATTGCAAAATGCCGACGGTGATGTCGAAAAAGCACAGCGTGGTATTGTATTTGTTGACGAAATTGATAAAATTTCACGTAAATCTGAATCCGCAAGCGTAACACGTGATGTAAGCGGCGAAGGCGTTCAACAAGCATTGCTCAAAATGGTAGAAGGTACAGTTGTCCGGGTTCCAAATTCAGGCGGACGTAAACATCCTGCTGGCGATATGACCGAAGTAAACACACAAAACATCTTGTTTATCGCTGCCGGTGCGTTTGTTGGCTTAGATGACATTCTTAAAAAACGTGTACAAGGTGCCGGTATTGGGTTTGGAGCAGATGTTAATCGTGTTGATACCACTAAAGTTGACTTATTGCCGGCGGATTTAATCAAGTTTGGACTTATTCCAGAATTTGTGGGGCGTTTTGCTAGTTTTGCTTTTGTGCAAGAACTAAGTCGCGAAGACATGGTTTATATTTTAACCAGTGTTGAAAATAGTCTGCTACGCCAGTTTGAATATTTGTTTGAGTGTAACGAGGTTGAGCTAGAGTTTGATCCAGAAGCATTATTACAAATTGTAGATCGCACAATTGAACAAAAAACTGGCGCACGTGGTTTGCGTGCTGAACTAGAAAAGGTGTTAATGCCGCACATGTTTAATCTAGTTCGCTATCATAATAACAGTATAGAAAGAGTGGTTATTGACGAAACTTTGGTAAATACTCCAATAGCACTATTATAAA
>Ga0196901_1000253_pt1 | contig 29020 bp, 37 predicted proteins | sample CB_VirMetaG_FD_169099 | JGI IMG/M metagenome (GOLD analysis project Ga0196901, IMG submission 169099) | Freshwater to marine saline gradient viral communities from Chesapeake Bay - CB_1504_1 Viral MetaG (v3) (version 3) | ecosystem: Environmental > Aquatic > Marine > Coastal | place: USA... | reverse complement strand
TAGGTGAAATCAAACGTATATGTGCTAGCGAAGAAAGTTATCACAATGCGCTAAGAGCATACGATAAAAAACTAGATGGCAAACTAGCAGGCGAAGAAGTATTAGACGAAGATGGTTGGTGGTCCACACTCTCAGATGTAGTTTCGGGATCAAAGAAAGCATATGATACAGCAAAAGTAGTAGGCCCTAAGTGGCAAGCAGCAATTGATAGCAAAGATCCAGTTGTAATTGATCAAGGTATTAAAGACTTAGCAAAAGATCTAGGCATGGATCCAAACGATCCAAAATACAAGCAATGGGAAGGCAGTATGCGTTACAAAGCATACAAGGCAGCGGATATTAAACACGATGTAACACGAGATGCTGAACGTAAGGCATATGCTGCCGATCCGCGACACTGGAAAGAACTTGAAATTCCTGGGTATGACGAACCTTGGGTTACATTTAGTAAGCCATCTCCACGTGGTATTCCACTTCGTGTAGGCGGTGACAAAATAGACGAAGAGGCTCTTGAACGTTTTGAGATAGGCATGGGATTAGAGCAGATGCATAACAATGACATTGCTCTTGTCGGTGGTATGCGTTCAGGATCAAGCCCTGCTAACTTAACACGTTTAAGATATAGCATTTATGATGTTCCTATGCTAAAGCAACTAAAACAAACAGGTGGAGATCAAAATGATGCACTTATGGGCCATGTTGAATTAATGGTAGAAGATGGCACAGGCGATCTTGTTGGGTTAGTCAACATTGAAATGAAGCGTGGTGGTAAGCGTCAAGGATATGGCTCACAAGTTGTGCGTTCTATTATTGATAGTCCGTTTGCTCGCAAACCATTTAGAATCTATGACATCCAACCTAAAGCAGCAGGGTTTTGGAAAAAGATGGGCGTAGAATTTACACAATATGATTTTAAGAGACCTGCTACTCCTAACCAAAAAGACAACTTGTTTGGAATTATACGATGAGAGCAAATGAATTTATCAGCGAAATTAACTTAGATCCACGTTCGTGGTTTGGTGCTGGACAAATGGGCGGTCGTGGCGGCAGTGGCTCGCAAGCAGTTGCTACAGGTGGCAGAACTGCGCCAGCACCTAAACCAGATCTAGGTAAGTTTGAACGTACACCAGATGGCAAGATCATTGATCCACAAGGACAAGTGATTAATCCACGCACAGGCGATCCTTATACCAAAGCAGATGTGTACAGAGATACTGGAAAGAGTCCAGAGTTTAAGAGCATATCGCCAGAACGTTCACACTATGCAAGAACATCGCAAGCAGATCGTACTAGAGATGCCAGACATTCAGCAAATGCGCAAAAGTATGCAGATGAATTAAAGGCGGCAGAAGCGCAGTTTAAAGAAAAGGGTGATGCTGCATCATTTGGACGTATATTAGATATTCTAAATAGACCATGAGAGAATTACGTTATAACACAGAAACACTGGGTTTATCATCTGCAGATGACAGTTGTTATTTGGATCCCAGCGATCCTATTCATGAGTTTCAGCGTACTGGCAATGCTGCTGCACTCGATCAACCACGACGTATTCCTGTAGCACAACAGTCACAAGAACATCAGCGTAAACTAGAGTTAGCAAAAGCACAGGGAATTCGTCCCGGATCACCAGCGTGGCATATGTTATGAAAGTATCAGAAATCATTAACGAAGGTGTAGGACGTATTACGCCGCAAAACCAAACACAAGATGTTGGCCCTGATCAAGTTTCTATCGAAGCAGCAAAAATGGGCTTCAAAGTAGACAAGGACGGTCGTCCGCCGTTGTTGCATGCATCATCAAAAAATTCAAAAATAAACACCTTGCATAATTTAGGCATCGATTAAACAGTTTGTAAATATATTAATGCAGTTTACAGATAAATTGCTCAAAGACATTTATGTTCTTAGCAATTTAGAATATCACCATACCCCGGAATTACCCGATTACGATTGTTATCTATTACAATACAATGGTATGATTAACTCTGACTGGCTCAGTAAGCATGCCGACGGGAAGAAAGAGTTTGTTATTTTAGTACCTTACACAGTCTATGATAATAAATGGCCCGGAATTACATTTCTTACATACATCAACTGGCATAGATATGTCCCAGTTTGGAAAAATACTGAAATTAAATATAGATTTAGTTTAGATTCAACGCATCCTAATCAAAGTAGTACTTGGATATTAACACAAATAGCAAAACAAAAACAAATATTAATAAATCATTTGCCAGAAAAATTAGTCGAACTACCAGATACACATACCGGCAATATACTACTCGATGAACTAGCGATTGAATATATCGAGCAACATCATAACGTTATTCTAAATAGTGATTCTTATACAAGCGGAGCTATTCATTTAGCAACTACTGATTTTCCATATAGTCACATGGTAGATCAATATAAGCCGTATATTCATCCTGGGCCATTGATCACCGATAATATGTTAACCTGCTTATATCAAGGAGTAGGGTTTATACCATGTGGTCAATATAAAACATTAGAAACATTGCAAGAATATGGGTTTATTTTTGAATATGATTTTGATACTAGCTGGGACTTAGATTCAGGAAACTTAACAAGATTTTCAAAGATTTGTAAATTACTTGAAAGTTTTTTAGATTATACCATTGATGATCTATTAGATGCAACTCAAAAAACTACCGAGTTTAATCAATATTATGCAACCAGCAATGAGTTCTATCAAATATGCGAACAGCAGAATGATGAAACTGTTGCACTTATTCTCGATAAATATGTAAACTAATCCGGAATTAATAATGCGACTTGACGATATTCTCAACGAAAAATTAAAAAAAGTAAAAGGCAAATGGGCTCTTGTTAGCAAGAGTGACCCAGATAAAGTTCTTCAGTATTACCACGGTCCGGAAGGACAAAAGCCAAGCAAAGATTGGGAAAAGAAAGTTGAGCGTCGTGTTCATGCATTTGCAGAGTCAACATCATACCACACTGATGTTAGAGTTGATTTTGGAAAATTACCCAAATCAATGATTAATATAATCATTGGGTTTGTTAAAGGACCATTTAGCCATATAACTGATAACGAATCTGCTAGACGGCTCGATCATGCCAAAGTGATTCAACTCAGTCGCCATAATACCTTATTGCGTGTTAAAACTTCAGCATTAAACAATGTTCTAAGAACGCTTAATAATTATAATGTAAAGTATGAGATTGTTAAAGATGAGCAAAGCAACCAATCTTTACCATATCCAGATGATTTAGATGAAGCAGAAAGTTTAGATAAAACCGTTGATAGAATGCGTAACTTAGATATTGATGATATCGAACACTTAAAGCGTTATTCAAATCCGCAATTAAAAGATTGGTTAAAACGTTTAACAGCAGCAAATAAAAACAATATCGGTTCTGCACTTAACACATTAGACTCGATGGGTCCTATTGCTAAACCATTTGCTAAGTCATTTGTGCAAAAACAATTTCCGGGCGTAGACGATACAGAGTTTGATCAAGCCTGGAAATTCTGGCAAGAAACAGATCCAGAAACTCGTTCAGCAGTTACTAAAGGTGACTTAACTACGCTTGATCCAAGAGATGAGCATGGCTTTGTTACAGATGATGTTGACGAAGGCATTGTCAAGTTCGGAAAGTGGAAGCCTAAAAAGAAAGACCCAGCAGAAGTTGGCATTACAGAACCACCATTTGCTAAGAAGTTAATGTATAAAAAGTTAGCCAAACGTTATCGCACGTTAGCACATGATTTATTGTTACAAACTCCAGCAGTTGATAATGGCGAAGATGATATGGATCCGCGCGAGCCACAAATTATCGAATACTTAAACAAGGCTAAATTTTACGAACTTCTCTCAGGTGATATGCCTGGCGGCATTGGTAACCCAGAGGCATTCTTAAATCAAATGCGTCGTGATTATGGTGATGAATTAAAAGAAGAAGATGATTATGATGCCTGGTTAGAAAAAGCAAAGAAACGTGCCGAAAAGCAAGCAAAAAAGAAACGTGCCGAATTACAGCAAGTAATGAAAGGTGTAACCCGTAGAGAACAAAACAAAGATCTTTACAACACTATTCATTCGGCACGCAAGGAACTTGTTAAGCGCGAGCGCGAAACTCGCGAACGCATGAAAGAATTAGAACAACAATATTATGATCTACCAGATGAAGTTTTAGATCAAATCATCGGGCGTTACAGCAAAGGTCCAGGGGCTGGTTCAGATTTTGTTGAATGGTTGCATGCTATTAAGAAAAGAAAAGAAGAAGATCGTTACGGTCCAGATCGTCAAATGGATTTATTACGTAGTGTGGCCGGAACAATACAAGGTAATCAGAGCCAAAAGACTGCGCCCGCTGCGGATAAGCCATGGACACAGTTAGGTATGACTCGTGATGAATTTAGAAAAATTCTAAATAATCCACAACATCCACGTCATAGAGAAATTAAACAATTACAAGATCAATATAAACAAGTTGACGAAGATTTAACTCGCAGAGATTTCTTAAAAGGTTTAGGCGCTGTTGCTGCAGGAGCAGCACTTGCAGGACCAGCAAAGGCAGCAAGCGACGCATATAATAAATTTACTTCTGTTAGTCCAAGCTCATTAAAGGCAAGCCCGGCGATTGATCCAGATCGTAAATGGAATAGTGTAGGCGTCCAGCAGAACAATAACATTTTCAGAATTGTTTTACCTAAGAACGGCGATCCGTACTTATACTTTGATGTTCAGTATGAAGTTAAAGGACCATGGGCAATTATTAATTTTAACGGCGGCAGTTACCATTTTCGTAGCACCAAATTAGCTAGACCAGATGTATTTGTGTTAGATCGTAGTGCAGATAACGTTCCAGAAGCGTGTGCTATTTTATTAAACTACAACGGAAGATTTACTGTTGAGATTGACAACAATACATATACATTCAACATTAAATCAAGTCCAGCTGCACAAGAACTGTTTAAACTTTGGAAATCGCGATGAGAGCTATTGATGTCTTGAGAGAGGAACCTGTGATTAGTTCCTGGATCGGAGACTTATCCTATGTTAAATTCTCCGACGGAACAGGCGGTGTTCAAATGACTACAAACAACGGTCGCACTTACTTCATCGACGGGGTTCCTGAAGAAGAATACAACGACTGGATGCGAGCTCCAAGTAAAGGAAAATATTGGTGGACAGATATTAAGTACTTTTATACTGGCTAGGACAGTTAAATTGACAAAAATCTGGCCTAGTGGTCTCAATGGTACGATAAAATTCAACAACACTTGCATTAGATAAAATTTCTGTTATTGTTGTTTTTCTAATATCAAATAATTCTTTTCTACGTTTTCCGAACATTTGTTTGTAGTAAAACCTATGGTCGGCACTAAAACAACATGGCGAGTAAAAGCCGTCGGCAGAAATATAATGTTCGTGATGATTATAACATCTTGCAGTGACTGAGATATTTCGGTGTTGATTCTTAAATTTTTCTTGTTCGTCGTAACGAAAGTTAATTTGATCTTGTGTGGGGGTTAGGTACCGGGTTGAATCGTCGAATCGATCACTTTGGAATACCCTGAACGTGTCAATACCTAAATTTTCGCTTAGTTCTTTTGCCTGATTAATATTATTTTCATTAAATGAAAATGGTATATATTTCCATTGTGTTTTGGCGTGCGAAGCCACTGAAACTTCAATTGCTGTTTGAATTGATTCCCAATCGCCGTTGATTCGATATTGCGTAAAATTTTCTGGTATACCGTCGATACTAAAAATTATAGTATCGTTATGATCAAATGCTTCGACAATTGTTTCCCACCAATGACGTGTTTTGTGACTACCGTTTGTAGTGAGAAGAATATTTGCGCCTCGACTCTTAAACATTTTAATCAATGACAATAAGTCTTTAAAGTAAATCGGATCTCCGTAATTACCGCATATATCTATACGCATTCCTTGTAAATCAATGTCTAAAAATCGGTCTAGATCAGCAACGTTGAGATTAACATTTTTCCAATATTTTCCAAATGTTTCAATAAACTGAGTTCTTGGACATCCAGGGCACTTTAAAGTACAAATGTTAGTGGGTTCAATATGAAACCCTTTAATAGAGTTAAGCATCGTGTATTTAAATAAATAGTAAAACGAGAATAAAAAATGAGAGCACGTGAATTCATTGTAGAATACAAACACGACATCACCAAGAAGAATTGGTTTGAAAAAATCTGGCAGCGTGGCATGGTGGACAGAACCTTTACCCCACAACTGCACAACATGCTCAAGGATGAATGGCTTGCATACGAACAAGCAAAACAAGACAATGACCAAGCACGAGTTGAACAATCCGTTGACAGTATGGACCAGTGGGTCACTACACAAATACAAGCTCTAGAACGTGCAGATCCGTCACCCAACAAACAGTATGTACAGTGGATGCTGCGCTTGTGGACCAATCCACACGGTGTTAGCAGAATTGAAGATATCACATCCACTACCTCAGAAATGTTGCACAAATATCACGAACTAAAACAGCGCAATAAATTACCACAAGAACTGCGCGATATTAATCGTTTTCAAACTTCACTCAGTCTAGAAAAACTACACGACGAAGTGGATAGATTATACGATCTACTTAACAAAGCAGACGCTGCTGCCATGCCTAAAGGCTCTGCTCGTGAAGTATATAATGGGCCAGATTTCAGACTTATTGTTCCAGAAGACGAAGCAGCCGCTTGTTATTATGGCCAAGGAACACGCTGGTGTACAGCAGCAACTAAGGGTCATAATATGTTTGATCACTATAGTAAGGATGGCCCTATCTACATTCTCATTCCTAAGAAGCCAGAGTATGAAGGTGAAAAGTATCAACTGCACGGAGCATCACGTCAATCAATGGATGAACGCGATCAACCATATTATATTGGTAATCTAATTAGCAGATTCCCTGAACTAAAAGAAATATTATTTTCTACTGATGATTTTTATAGTTGGGTTGAAATAATGCCAGACGCTCACATCGAGGATGGCGTCGCTACCTGGAATGCGTATGCTGAGAAACATTTCAAAGAATGGGGTCTAACACAAGTATTGACTGGCTGGACACGAACTGCTAAGAATCGCGGCGAGATTGTAGATGTACAAAAAACCTGGGAAAAGGTTAGAAAAGTATTGCTTGACTTGCTAGCGAATAGTGAAGTTTCAGTAGCAGACTTTTATGATGCTGCTACACGGATGCACAACAAAGGCGACACTGGTGCTACAGATGCCAAATATGATTTCGCTAAAATACTTTCAATTGCGTGGAAGTATAACCTAGTAGAAGCCTTGAGAACTGGTTATACTGGCGAGAATGCTAAGGTTAGTTTGGAACGTCCTGAATGGGATATTACAGTTCGTGTAATAGATTCCGAAGCAGACACCTGGAAAGATTCCACTGCTACCTGGGACAGCGACGAGGGCTGGGAATTCTCCATTAATGATCCCGAAGATCCTCGCTACAATGAGGACTACATGTGAGAGCATCTGAATTAATAGAGAAAATTAATACTGATATTCTTAACCCTGGTTGGCACGCAGAAAATGTTGTAGATACAAAAGCAGGAAAAACCCAGTTTGTGGCTAACTATAAAGAAAGTGTAACTCCGCAATTTACCGTTGATATTTTTGTAGATGGAGAACGTGCTGGTTATGCCAGATTTGTTGTTATGAACGCAGACAAACCAAAACCAATTAAACGTTTCTTTAAGAAGATTGTAAATAATTGGAACCCACATTTAGTTGCAGGAAATATTGTAATATTTTCTGAGTTTAGAAGACAAGGTATCGCAAGTGCGTTATATAATTGGTTGCGTGATATGGGAAATGAAATTCGCCCAAGTTCAACGCAAACAGATGATGGCCGTGCATTTTGGAAAGCAGGAGCAGGATCGTGAGAGCACGTGAATTTTTATTAGAATATAATCGAGACATTACCAAGAAGAACTATGGTGACAAGATTGTGCGTCGCTGGGGTGATGGTGCTGTTAACTCACTGAGCATTCGTAAAGTACGCGATAAAGTTGTTGCCGGCGAGCCACTGGATGCCAATGAACAAAATGTTTATGATGAAGCAGTTAACAACATTATTACTAAAGCAGAACTTGCTGATCCAACACCAAACAAGCAATATGTACAATGGCTGGTTCGTGCGTGGATCAATGGATCATTAAATCTTGCTGAAGATATATTAACAACCGGCAATCAATTTGTTAAAATGTGGCATGAATTAAAAACACATCGTGCGTTACCGCCCAAGTACTCAGATATCAACAGAATTAAAGCACGATCTGATTGGAATCAGGCCTGGGTAGATATTCGAGCAGCATATGACAAATTTGCTCCATCGAAGCCCATGGCCAAAGGACACGCCGAAGAACTGTTCAACGGTCCAGATGTTAGAATTATTCGCCCACACGACGAACAGGCTGCGTGCTATTATGGACAAGGCACACAGTGGTGTACTGCGGCAACACAATCACACAACATGTTTAACCATTATCACAGTGACGGCGAATTAAGCATCTTTATTCCTAAAAAGCCCAATCACGAAGGTGAAAAATATCAACTCTGGGTACACAATAGCAACGGTTCATATCAGTTAATGGACGAACATGATGACCCCGTCGAGGAGGGTGGAATAGAAGTACTGAACAGTTTGTTCCCGTCGGTCACCGACAAATTGTTACTAAAAATACACCCTTCCCTGGTGAATCATCCACAGGTAAACTGGCAGGAATATGGATCGGTTAAACAACAGGTTATTGAAAAACTGTTGCGCAATGGATATTTTAAAGTAGCATATCGTGATTTAATCAACATGTTGGATGATGGCGACGACAACGACGAAGATCATCGGGTACATGTTCGGGATATGAAAGAGCAATTCCAGGAAATGGAAAACGAAGTCATCCGCGATGTTCAAGGCGCTACATATGAAGAACTTACACATTATCAATATGATGCGAACATGATCCATATTCCAAACGCTATATTTGATTTTATCGATACTTACGCAGAAGAACATGGAAGCTGGCGTGGAGATTGGGCAGACGACGAAGTTCTTTTGGGCTTCACAAAAAATATACACAATTGGTTTAACAGACAAATGCCCTGGGACAAACGTAATAGTGAAAGACAGGGACGCCTAGAACCTTACTACGAAATTGAAAAAGACGAAAACACTGGCAAGTGGACCGTAGAGTACACAGGACCATAACATGCGAGCTCAAGACTTAATATTTGAATACAAACGCGACGTAACAGCACGCAACTATGCAGAACAGTTAATAGATCGCATATACAGCGACGGCACTACCGAACGTCTACGTTTTCCAAATACAGCCGCCGGCACTGGATACACTACACGTGAGTTATGGGACTATACCAAAGGTACACTGGCCAAAGAAAAAAGAATACCGCCTGAAAATGTTGAGGCAATGAAAGACATATTTGTAAACGGTGTTATTGCTGAAATTGAAAAGGCAGACCCTACCAGCAAAAAAGCATACACAGAATGGTTGGTCATGGCCTACATCAATGGAATTTTTGTTCGCTGGGAAGACATATTCTCAACCGGTACAGAATTTTTAACCATGTACAACGATCTAAAACAGCGCAACATAATCAACAAATCAGATACGCTCAAATACCTATCAAACATTAAACAGATTAACCACCGAGGTAGATTTAGTCAGGCATACAATGATGTAATGAATGCTCATGAATGGTATCTGGGTGCCGAAAAGCAAACTGACAAGGGCGATGCAGAAGAAGTATACAATGGCCCAGCAGTACGTGTTATCAAAGCCAAAGACAAAACGTCTGCGTGCTATTACGGACGTGGCACACAGTGGTGCACAGCAGCCACACGCAGTCATAATTATTTTGATCAGTACAATAAGTCCGGCGACATTTATATTTTCTTGCCCAAGAATCCCAAATACGAAGGCGAAAAATATCAGTTCTGGGCCGGTGATGATGGGCGTAACGTTGGCTTCCAGTTAATGGATCCTGAAGACGAACCTGTGACACTTGAAGATTGGGACAAGCGTTTTCCAGGTCTGGGCATTGCGTTCTTGTACAATCTTGCACCAGAAGTTTTGAAAAATCTTGTTGTTTTTAACGGCGATATGTTTGAAAATGTGCTGGCACAAATCAGCACGGTGCTGGAACAAAACTGGAAATGGGAAACGGTTTCTGACCATGAGTTAAATGATGATTACTGGTATAAATGGCTACAAGACGAAGGTTATGTAGACGAAGAAGGCAATATTGACGACGATAAAATGGCGGAAGATGGCATAGATTATTTAGAGCACAACGAAGAACTGCGCAGAGGCATTGAAGAAGCTGTCGACACTGTTGAAGAATTAACCCCTGAAGAACTGGATTCCTGGTATGAAGACTGGAAGGGACTTGGCGAACACCTGGACTTTTATCACATGGTTAATGCAGTGGGTGATTATCTACGAGAGCAAGATGGAAGTTACTATGAGTCATTGGTCAAAGAGGCCGGACATTTTATCAAAGAGCGCATGGCCAGCACATCAGACAAGAATCTGGAAAACTTTAAGGTGAAAATGATGTCTGAACTAGAAAGCCACGAGCGAGTGCATCCAACCAGACGCACAGCATAACAAAACTAAATACTATATCATGAGAGCAAGAGAATTCACTACAGAAGCAGATATCACACGCAGAGATTTTCTCAAGCGTGCCGCAGCAACTACAGCAGCGGCAGCAGGAGTAGGCAGCGCAGAAGCTGATCACGACAGCGAAGAAGCACGCATTGCTGCTGATCCAAATTGGATGCCGCTATACAAAGACGGTAAACCCGTTACAGATCTTCCAGGTAGAATCGTTCCAGGTGACCAAGCAGGCCCTGGTCCAGGCGAGGAAGAACAGCGTTGGGACGATCCCGAATCAAGTGTAATGCAGTTTTACAAGTTAAAGCAGCAAAAGTGTGCAGATATGCGCGGCACTTGGGATCCAACAACAAACAGTTGCACACAAGGTGCATTAGGCAATAAAAACGTTAAAACCACATGGTAGAGGTGAATGGGCAAGATACTAAAGTTTCCAACTGAAAAAACTTTTACTTGTATGCTGCCAGATGATTGGGCAGACCCAGAAAACCCTACGCAATACGAAATTGCTAACACAATGCGCACATTACGCGAAATGAAGCGCGACTTTGAAGCAGAATATAACAAAACAAACTCTGCTTCTCTCACCGTTCAAATCAACAAAATCAATTCTTGTATTTCACTTCTATACAGTTATTATCGTTCAGACTAACATAAATATTTTTAATATGTAGGTCAAGGAGACTGCCGTGAGTGAAGATCGTTTAGATGATGTTGAACTCGAAGGCACTGAACGTTTTACTGGACATCACAATTCAGATATCAACGATCGTGCCTTCCACTATGTAACACATAGTCCTACTTACTACAAGGTGCCATTAAGCGAATTACGTAAAATTCGCAACAAAGCAAAGAAGATTAAACGAAGCTACAAAAAACAATTGCGTAAGCAATCAAAAGATATTTCAAAAAAATACAGTTGTTGTTGGAATCATTAGTATGAAAATCACCCCATTATTCCAGATTACTTTTTCTCAATCTGAACCATCACTATGGTGGAACGACGAACCTAATAATAAAACATCCAATGGGTGGGGTATTGTTTTAAGATTCAACGCAGGTAGATTTGTTCGACCAATATTGCACCCAAAACATTGGTTCAAACCAAGATTACCTCGAGGATACGACGATCCAGAATCTGAAAATTATATTTCCAATCCAGAAGATTATAAGAAATATGCACCTAATATATGGAAAATGACATCTAGCGATGCTCATTGGTTTGTGGTTAATATCCCTGTATTAATTGCTCCATTTTTATCTATCAACTTTGGCGGCTTTGGCGCTTATATTGGATTTAAGCCGTATGGACTTGATTGGCCAGAATACAAAAAGTGGTATAATCCTGATGAAATTTATAACGGGTCTCAGGCATTAGCTTTATCAGCAAGAACCACTAGCGATATTACTAAATAACGTTGATAAATACAATGTGAAAACAGTATTTGTAAAACTTTACGTAGATTTACATTGCGAGTGGGAAGGGCTACCACCAGATTATCGCATCTATGTCGACGACGAAATGTTTGCTGAACGCACTTTTAAATGGAGCGAACCTGTTTACTTAACAGAAATTTTGCAAATCGAAAGCGACATAGATCACGTACATTGGGTTAGATTAGAACCAATCGGACCACAGTTAGCAACATTCCGTTTTAACAATCCACGTGTTGGGTATTGCGACCACAAAGTTAGAGTGTTGCCAGACCCGGACAAAACAACAGAATTTACATTCAAGGTTCGTCCATGAAGATTAATGATATTATTACAGAAACTACCAGCGCAGGTGCTGTTGCCGCAGTAGCACAACCACTTGGTGGCATGATTAGCCGTAACATGGGCGTATACAATAAACCAAAGAAAAAGAAATCAAAAAAGAGTAAGTAACCATGCATGATCCAGCAATGAACGATATTTTAAGTAAGTTTAACGCTGTTGGCAACAAGTCAGCAAGTACATCTGCTCCTCAACAGAGTCGTAGCAGTTCAGCAGGTGATCCTGCTATGCACAGTATTCTAAGTAAGTTTGCTGCGGTTAGTGACACACAATCAGCATTAAAATCACCGGGACAACTTGCGCTAAGCGAAGGGCTAGGTGCTGAACAAAAACGTGTTGGACAACTTCCGCAGGATTTTGAGCCGTCAAACGTTAGTGTCGTTAAGCATGGTGATCCACATCCAATGAAGGATAAGTTTGTTGGCGAAGCTTCTAATCCGGTTGATACAGTAACTATGGATGTTCCGCTAATGATTCGTATGTTTGAATATGCTAGAGAAGAAGCAAAGTCAGACATGGACTTACATGATGTTGCTGAAAAACTTATTGCACTAGGCACAGGTGGCAGCACATTAACAATGGACAACTATGAAGACATCATTGGCAATGTTGAGAACGGTGTTGAAGATCATGAAATGGACGAAGCAGTAGGTGATAAACTCACTGATCTTGAGTATGGTAGTGCAACTGCTACAGCAACTCCAACTGTTGGTGGATATCATCAACGTCGTGATTTAGAAACAGGTTCGTATACTGACTACACAGACCATGGCCCGATTAGTACACAAACAACATATGATAAATCAGGACAAATGACAAGTCAGCACGCACAAGCACGTGTAGGTGATCAATCAATGGCACGTTCTCGTTTCTATCCTAAGAAAAAGGTGGGCGAAGCAGACCAAGACTGGAAAGGGCCAGGACGTGGTAGCATCGAGGGTGCGATTGATGCAGCAACCCAAGCAGACCAACTTGAAAAGCAAGGTAGTCTAAGTGGCGGTGTTTCTGGTGAAACACATCGCTCTGCTGGTGCAGATCAAGAAATCGCTAGTCTACGTAAACTAGCTGGACAGCAAGCACCAGGATACAGTTCCAACGAACTTGCTAAAATTGGCAGCGATAGATTGCGTAGTCAAGAGAAAAACCTATTCCAGGGCATGTATAGCGAAGATTATGTTGGCGGTAAAGAAACACCACAAGATTTAGTAAAATCGCTAAGTAAAAGTTATAGAGACTTTGTTAAAGAAGTAGAACAACAAAATGCTGCTAAACCAGATCGTGAGTTACGCAGTAAAACAGAAAAGCCACGTAAGTTCGGCAATATTTTGGACGAAGAATAATGAACTTTTACGAATTATTTGAAAAAAGGGAAGACACGGAACATCAAAATGTAACTATTGCTGACCCAAAGGCAGCATTTGCACTAAAACAAGCACGTGCAAAGTACAGTTATGCCGATTCCGACCTGGAAGCATTTGTTAAAATGACACAGGACAACGAAGAAGAAGAAGATCAAGAAATTGAAAAAATTGAAAAAGAAATTCAAAATGCCGAAAATGAAATTAAAGATTTAGAAGATACAGAGGCATCTCAGCAAGACGAAATTAATCGGTTAGAAAAAGAAAATGATCTCCAAGATAAATCAATCAGAGCGTTAACTGCAAAAGAAAAAGCATATGAACGTATGTCACAAGATTATGTGAGAAGATTAAGAATGCTCGACGATCACATAAGCGATTTAGAAAATCGTCTAGCAAAGGCAAACTTACAAGGGTTTGAACCAGCAACAAGATCACAAACAGTTGAACCAGAGAAAGGGCCTGAAGCATATATTTCACCATACGATGTTCGGGATTAATCAGAAAAGATTTTTCCAAAAAAGCGTACAATGTACGCTTTTTTATTGACACAAATATATAATGTTGTTATAATTTATACTTCACACAGGAGAAAATTATGAGTGATGTTATTTTTAACGCCGAGCAGAAGGCAAAATTAAACCACCTTTTCAATGAAGGTATTGCTGTAATGACCGAAATCGAAACCCTGCAGGGAGGCCTATCAGATACTATCAAGGCCATTGCAGAAGAAATGCAAATTAAGCCAAGCGTGCTAAAGAAAGCCGTGCGTACCGCTTATAAGAGCAAATTTACTGACGAAAAGCACGACTATGAGCTACTCGAAACCATTCTCGAAACTGTTGGTAAAACCTGGTAATGAGTTACGTTGACGCACTACACGATCGCGAACACGACCGCATTTTAGTTGTGGAGCGTGTTAACGGAAAGCGGGTTTACAATGAGTTTCCTGCTGAGTATGTGTTTTATTATCCTGATCGCAAGGGTAAATTTAAAACTATTTTTGATACTCCTGTTAGTAGATTTGCAACACGCAATTATAAGGAGTTTCAAAAAGAAGTTCGTATGCATAGCGGACAAGAACTGTTTGAAAGTGATTTTAAACCTGTATTTCGTTGTTTAGAAAACAACTATAAAGGTAAAAATTCACCTAAGCTACAAACAGCATTCTTTGACATTGAGGTGGATTTCCACCAAGAACGAGGATTTAGTCCACCAGAAGATCCATTTAATGCTATTACCGCAATTACTGTGTACTTAGATTGGCTTGAACAATGTATTACACTTGCTATTCCACCTAAAACGCTTACAATGGAACAAGCAAAACATCAAGTACAAGAATTTGATAATACATTTTTGTTTGACAATGAACACGAAATGCTGTTAGCGTTTTTGGACATTATTCAAGACGCAGACATTTTAAGTGGCTGGAACTCAGAAGGCTTCGATATTCCATACACAATTAATCGTATTACACGTGTTCTGAGCAAAGATGACACAAGACGTTTTTGTTTGTGGGGGCAGTTACCAAAGAAGCGCACATTTGAACGCTATGGTGCAGAACACGAAACATATGATATTATTGGTCGTGTACATATGGACTATTTGCAACTATATCGCAAATATACATATCACGAAATGCATTCGTATTCGTTGGATGCTATTGCAGAGTATGAACTTGGCGAACGCAAGGTACAATATGAAGGCACACTTGATCAGTTATATAATCAGGACTTCCGTAAGTTCATTGATTATAACAGACAAGATACCATGATTCTCGGTAGGCTCGACGAAAAACTGCGTTTCCTAGACTTAGCAAACGAACTTGCTCATGCAAATACTGTATTGCTACAAACAACTATGGGTGCGGTTGCCGTAACAGAACAAGCAATTATCAACGAAGCACATGAACGCGGACTAGTTGTTCCTGACCGTAAAAAACACGACAAAGAGGATACACAGGCCGCTGGTGCATACGTTGCGGTTCCAAAAAAAGGCATTCATCAATGGGTAGGTTCGGTAGACATTAACTCACTGTACCCGTCGGTTATTCGTGCATTAAACATGGCTCCAGAAACCATTGTAGGGCAACTGCGTCCGGTAATGACCGACAAACTTATTAAAGAACGCATGAGTGATAGAAAGGACGGTAACAGAATTGTCAAGGGCGATTCTTTTGCCGCAGCATGGGAAGGATTGTTTGGTACCATTGAGTATACTGCTGTAATGGAGCAGCGTGCAGACACAGAAATCACTATCGACTGGGTTAACGGTACTAGTACGGTACATTCAGCAAAAGACATCTGGCACCATGTATTTGATTCTAATAGTAACTTGTGTTTGAGTGCAAACGGCACAATCTTTACATACGAACGCGAAGGTGTTGTGCCTGGGTTGCTAAAGCGTTGGTATGCAGAGCGCAAAGAGCTTCAAGCAAAGAAAAAGGAAGCAACAACTAAAGAGGATATTGCATTCTGGGATAAGCGACAACTGGTTAAAAAGATTAACTTGAACTCGCTGTACGGTGCTATTCTTAACCCAGGTTGTAGATTCTTTGATAAACGTATTGGTCAGTCCACTACACTAACCGGACGTGCTATTGCGCAACATATGGATGCTTTTATTAATCAAGTACTTACAGGCGAATATAATCATGTAGGAAAATGTGTTGTATACGGCGATACAGACTCGTGTTACTTCTCTGCTTGGCCTGTTATGAAGGATAAGGTCGAGCGTGGCGAAATGGAATGGAACAAAGATATCGCTGTTAACTTATATGATGCTATTGGCGATGAAGTTAATAATAGTTTCCCACCGTTTGCATACAGAGCATTCCATTGTCCAGAAGAATACGGAAACATTCTAGCATGCGGACGTGAAGTGGTTGCCGAATCAGGATTGTTTATTACCAAAAAGCGTTATGCGCTACTTGTATACGATCTCGAAGGCAAGCGTCTAGATGAGGACGGCAAGGACGGTAAAGTAAAAGCAATGGGATTAGATTTAAAGCGATCAGATACTCCTAAAGTAGTACAGGATTTCTTGTCAGATATTCTGAATAAAGTATTAAAAGGTGCTGATCGAGAATTAATTGTTAACGAAATTAAAGAATTTAAAAATGATTTTCATAATCGGCCTGCATGGGAAAAAGGTACACCAAAGCGTGTTAATAACTTAACCAAATATGGCAATATGATTAAACAAAAAGCCAAGGCAACGGTCCCAGGGCATGTTAGGGCTGCAATCAATTGGAATTATTTGCGTAATTTAAACGGTGATAACTACAGTATGGCAATTGTTGATGGACAGAAAACTATTGTATGTAAACTACGTCCTAATCCACTTGGATACACGTCAGTTGGATACCCTACTGACGAAAGCCGTTTGCCTAATTGGTTTAAAGAACTACCTTTTGACGACTCATTAATGGAATCTGTGATTATTGATCAAAAAGTTGAAAACTTATTAGGGGTTCTTAACTGGGATCTATCTGCATCAACTGATACCCAAAGCACATTCGAAACATTATTTGAATTTTCATGAAGCTAAGCGATTTAGTTACTTATCGATCAAAAGTTGACAAGTTATCAACTAACGAACTATCAAAGTTTGTACATTCTCAGGTTGATAAAATTGTCAATGATTTGCGTACTGACAATCCTGGCCTAGATCAAGAACAACATGATATCGAGCTCATTCGCGACAATTTGTTTGAATTACTGAATAATTTTAACGAATCTCTCCACGTGTTTCAGGATCATCTGCAACAGTTAGTTCGCGAACAAGAAGTCCCGTATATTCAACAAAGCTATGCACAATATGACGAAATGTCAACCGATAGCCCTGGTTATATTCTCGATCGGCATTTGTTTCACACGTTAATATACAGAGAAAACATTAAAGAACTATTCGGAAGTAGAGTATCAAAATATGGCGATTGGAAATATGCAGGAATGTTTATACGTCCGCTTACTGGAGAATTTGTTGACTTAATGATTAACTGCGATCCGCTTTATATCGCCGACGAGCATCGTGAATTACTTAACCCAGTTAAAAAACTATGGAGCGAGGATTTTCAAAATCGGTTACGTTATCAACTAATTTCTGAATCCGACGATATTATATTTAAAAATATTCCAAGAAATCAACTTGGGTTTGTGGTCGCTATGAACTTTTTTAATTATCGACCACTGGATGTGATTAGACGCTATCTTCTAGAAATTCTAGAAATTTTGCGTCCTGGCGGAGTATTCATGTTTACCTACAATAATTGCGACTTGCCCGGAAGTGTTAAAAATGTAGAAAAAAGTATGTACTGTTACACTCCCGGGCGGTTGGTACAAACAATGGTCGAATCACTAGGGTTTGAAATCATTGATTCTGTTGATTTCACAGACACTAACGTTAGCTGGCTTGAAATTAAAAAGCCCGGGTCAATTAAGAGTCTGCGTGGCGGACAAGAATTGGCTAAAATTATTAAGACCCCAACAGATATTATCTAAATAATATTGACAAATAAATCTAAATATCTTATAATACACAAATTATATAGGAGAAACTATGAGAGATTATCTATTAGATCTAGTTGAACATACCTATGATCTAGGTTGTATCGATTTAATTAAAATTACAGGCGACGACAAAGAGACTAACATCGATGGTATTGCCGACGATCGTTCTGTAATTGTTCAAGGAAAGTTTGCTAAAGCTAACGCAGACTTTATGGGTACGTTTGGTATGCCTAATTTGAGCAAGCTAAAAATTCTAATTAATTTGGCAGAATATAAGGAAGATGCTCAAATTAACATTGTCAACAGTGACCGAAATGGCGAAACTGTTCCAACTGGACTTCATTTTGAAAACAAAGCAGGCGACTTTAAGAACGACTACCGTTTTATGGTTAAGGAAATTATCGACGATAAGCTCAAGGCAGTAACTTTTAAAGGCGCAAATTGGGATATCGAATTTGAACCTACAATGGCAGCTATTCAACGCTTGAAGATGATGGCACAGGCCAACTCAGAAGAAGCGACATTCCAGGTTAAAGTAGAAGATAGTAACCTGAAGTTTTACTTTGGTGATCATTCCACTCATGCTGGTAACTTTGTATTTCAAACTGACGTAACGAGTACTCTTAAACATACTTGGAGTTATCCAGTAAGTCAAGTTATTCGTATCTTGGATTTAACTGGCGATAAAACCATGCGTATTTCTGATCAGGGCGTTGCTGAAATTACTGTTAATTCAGGTATTGCAACTTACACTTATCTATTGCCAGCACAATCTAAGTAATGAACTCAGACCTAACCGCAGCACAACACGATTACGCAATTTATTTGCCAGCAATCAGTAACTTTTATGCTACTTACATCGGTAAGCAGCAGCACGAGGAGTACGTTGAGCAAAGTCGAATGCCGTCAGGCATTCCTGAGATGGAAATGCTCAACTTTTTTAACCCTAACAAAGGATTATTCCACTACCAGTGGGGTCTATACTCAGCAGGGCATGCTAATTTAGATTTAAATAAGGATGTTCCTGCTGAGAATATGATTCGTAAGCGAGGCAAGCATACTACATTGCTTGCTGACTCGGGTGGATTCCAGATTGCTAAAGGCGTGTGGGCAGCGGATTGGAAGAATATGGACGCTCGAGCACAGAAGTATAGATCAACTGTGCTCGAGTGGCTATGTAAAATTTCTGATTATTCAATGACACTTGATATTCCAACTTGGATTGTTAATAATCCAGATTCTGTTGCTAAGACTAATATTCATACTGTACAGGATGCAATTGACGTTACCCGCAACAATCACGAATACTTTATGGAACACTCGTTTAATGACGCTAAGTTCTTGAATGTATTACAGGGTTCTAACCACGACGACGCAGACACGTGGTATGAAATCATGAAGGAATATAACGATCCGTCAAAGCACGAAAAGTTCTTCCGCGGGTGGGCAATGGGTGGTGCTAACATGGCTGATCCACACTTGGCACTTAAACGTATTGTTACTATTATTCATGATGGATTACTTGATCAAGGTAAGCACGATTGGATGCACTTCTTGGGAACATCCAAAATGGAATGGGCAGTTATCCTTACAGATATTCAACGTGCTGTGCGCAAGTACCACAATCCTAACTTTACTATTAGTTTTGATAGTGCTAGCCCATTCCTTGCTACTGCTAATGGACAGATTTACACATATTCCACCTCTGAGAATCACGGACGTTGGACATATAAAATGGAACCAACTGCTGATAACAAAGGCTACGCACGTGATACACGGTCGTTCCGTGATGCAGTTTTAGCAGACGGTATTCACGACATTTTCGATGACAGTCCTATTAGTGCTAATTTAATGATCAAGGATGTATGCACATATGCGCCAGGTGACTTAAATAAGATTGGCAAAGAAGGTAAAACTTCGTGGGATTCGTTCTCATACACACTAATGATGGGCCATAATGTTTGGCACCATATTAACGCGGTGCAACAAGCAAACCGTGTATTTGATTCAGGGATTACTCCCGCTAACTTGGTAAACGATTATGATGGCATCACTTCTCGCGATATTATCAACGCAGTCTTTGCTGAGCCAGATTACGACAACAGACTTGCTATTCTTGATCATTACAGCAAGTTTTGGACTGGCGTTCCTGGCGCTCGTGGTATGGGCGGTAAAAAAGCTGTAAGTGCTGCTCGTCAATTTAATGCATTGTTTGAAGTTGCTGATACTACACCAGCGAGCAACGACGAATTAGATGAAACAAAATTGGATAAACTAGAAAATGAAGTACTCGTTTAATAATTGGAATAACCAATTTGGAACCATTCCAGTAACATGGAATAAATTAGATTACACAGAACGCACAACATGGCGGAACCACGGAAACAAAAACAAAGGGTTCACTACATATGATGATAATCGTAAAATTTATGATAAAAATATAGGTGTGTTGGTTCCTAACGAATTACTACCGGTGTTTGATGTCCGAGACTACTTTGATTTAGATAATCTGGTTTTTGACCTAAGTAAATATACCCCGGGCATGATTTTACCATGGCATCACGACGACTATCCTACGTATGCAAAAAATATGGGGGTGCAGGATTTAGATAGCATTGTAAGAATTATTGTATTCTTGCATGATCCTGCTCCTGGCCAACAGTTATGGATTAAAGATCGATACTGCACCGGAGCAGCTGGAAGCTGGTTTGCGTGGACTGGCAAAACCAAACACATGGCTGCAAATTTAAGCGAAGTGGATAGATACGTTATTCAACTAACAGGTATTAACAAATAATGTATTCTGTTTATAATCATTGGGATAGGTTAGATACCTGTATCGTAGGAAAAACTTATCCACCAGAATTCTATTCATGGATTAAAGACAGCAATACTCGCACCCGGTTTGAGCAATTAGCAGAAGAAACCGAAGAAGATTATCAGAAATTAATTAACCTATTAGAAAAATTTAACGTTAACGTCCGGCGTCCGGAGTTTCCTGAAGACCTTAATGAACTTTGGCTTGAGGATAAGTGGGTGCAACCGCCTACTGCGCCTCGTGACTATTTCATAATGATTCATGATAAATTTTGGATTCCAAATATTCCAAATCTACATCATGCACAAGGGCTGTTTGAAAGAAAGCACAGTGAGCTTACAGGTAACGAACGTAATCTTGCGTGGGAAAAGTTTCAAATTGCAGATCAATTACACTTAGATAAAAAACTAAGTTTTTATAATCACATTTATGACGAAATTCGCGCAAGCGGAACAGAAATTGTATACACCGACCAGGACTATATCAACGGTTGTTTTGTAAGTCGGTTAAGCGATCGTTTGTATTTTGCTACACAAACAGCGCACGACTCAGAAGAAAAGATATTAGAAACAGTTGACAAACTATTTCCAAACACTTATAATAAAGTTGTTCCTGCAGAAGGGCACGGAGATGCGGTATATTGTCCTGTCACAGAAGGATTGATTATTAGTATCAATGATATGCCAACTTATGCAGAATCATTCCCAGACTGGGAGGTAGTGTATTTGCCAGACTCAAACTTTGCGTATAACGATAAGTTTAAAGTAGCAATGACTAAAAACAAAGGTCGTTGGTTTGTACCAGGGTTTGAAAAAGATCCTAACATGATGCACATGGTAGATCATTACTTTGACGAATGGGTAGGACAAGCAAGTGAAACACAGTTCCAGGTTAATATTTTAATTATTGATCCAAAGAACATTGTTGTAAGCTCACATAATGATCAAGTTGAAAAAGCGTGTGCAAAGTATGGTATAACCGTTCACGTAGTACCTTTTAGACACAAATACTTCTGGGACGCAGGAACACATTGTATTACAAATGATATTAACAGGGTGACGTAAATATGCCTACAGTAGCAGAAATACAAAAACAATTAACAATAGTTAGTAAAAAACTAGCAGAAGCAAAAGATGTACAACAACAAGACGAGTTGCGTAAGAAAAAAACTGCACTTGCACTTGATTTAAAAAGAGCTCAACAACGAGCATGGAATAACCGCAACGATAGTATAGACTGGGGCGATGGCTACTAAATCAGCACACGACAATTTTAAAGGGCAGTACTTTACCGGTACTGAAGTAGAACAAACAGCTATGTATGGTAAGACCACACTTTTCGTAGTAGGTGAACCAGAATTATATAGCATTCAACAACAACTAGATGCAAATCCAGATATTCAGCACATTTACTTTGGTGCTAATATGAGTTTTAACGCAAAGAAACTTCATCAATGGGAAGCAGTTATTATGGACTTCCTGCGTGCAGACTATTGGTGCACACTAGACTTTGACGTTCAAAATGTAGAAGATATTCTGGAAACCGAACTGGTAGAATGGCATCGTTTTATTCCAATGATTAGTGTTAAACTTCCATACATTGACCAACTTGGTTATAATGCGGTACTCAAACTAGACGATACAGACTTTAAAGCATCTAATCCTGGTGTTTGGTGTCATCGAGTACGTGATTTGATGACCACCAACAGTTTTACAGATTGGTCTAAGTATGAAGAAGACGAGCCGGTATAATGGAAGAACAAATTAAACAAGCACAACTAGAAACTGCTAATCGCATTATGCAGAAAGCACCTCGTATGATTTGGGTAACGCTACAAAAAGAAGGTGTACATCGTTATCCTGGTGCTGATACTGATCCTAAACTCGCAACAGGCGACTGGGACGATGTAAGTTTCCTAGGTGTTCCTCACAGACATATCTTTCACTTTAAGGTATGGATTGAAGTATTCCACAATGATCGTGATATTGAGTTTATCCAATTTAAACGTTGGATCACTAGACTATACGATCAAAGTGTGTTACAGTTAGACTATAAATCATGTGAAATGATAGCAGATGATTTATATGCTGAAATCGCTACTAAGTATCCAGGTCGTGCCGTGTGGATCTCAGTTAGCGAAGATGACGAAAACGGCGCATTTATTCAATACAACACAACACAACCAGTAACATTACTGAAAATTTAAAAGAGAAAAACAATGTCTAAGAAGACTTATAATAATCCTCGTGTATCCCAGGTATTCAATGACTTAGAGTCTTATCTGGATTTCTGTCGCTCATATGGATATCGTTTTAACGAAAGTGATTTATACAATATGCAATCGTATCCATTCCAGCAATTCAATAAATTCCGTCAAGGAAAGAACTTCAAGGACCAATGGGCAGTTGACGCTCGCCGTATTCGATAATGGAACAACAAGCGTTTGATGCATTCAGGAATTTTTTTAAATCACCAATTTACCGTTCGCCAAACAGTAAATTAGTGTATATTCCTGTATTAAAAAATGCCAGTTCATATTATGACTGGGTATTTTCACAGGCTAATTGGACAGAGATACAGTACAAAGATATACACCCAGACGAAGATTATCTTTTTGGGTTTATATCTGAACCAATGACAAGATATGTTAAAGGTGTTGTACAAGACATGATATCACACGGATCGGAAAATATTCTATGCAATATGTTAGGTGTGAAATTTTGGGAATTTGCTCCTATTTTAGGAATTCACAGCGTACCAATGACTGTCATATACCCCGAGTTATATAATAAAATTAACTGGATTCCTCTCGACCACCGTAAAATAAACGCAAAAGAAGTTTTACAAGACATTCTGAATACACACGGAGAACAATCAGTTCAACTTCCGCAGGAAAGAATGAATTCAGCGGCACCGTGGCAAAAACGATTGTACGATGATATTGGACCAAAGTTTTATGGAGCCGGCCATACTTGGTTTAAAATACTATATCCGGATGAATATCCATTATATCAAAAGTCTATAGATCAATATCTTAATAATTAACATGTTTTACATTATACATAATACCGGCAATACCGCCGGCGGGACACAGCTAGCAGAGCAATTAAGAAATATTTACGGCGAGACACATGTAGCAGATGTTTGTGCTGATGATACTTCTGTCCCTGATAGCAGTGATGCTGGACATTATTGGACGGCGGCACAAGTATTAATGAAATTATGTGATATGTATGCCGACGATGTCATTAAAACAGGCGATACAATTATCTTTACATGGTTCCATGATCCTAACGCTAGACTTGTAAATGACCTAAATATCAGCTATAATGTACAACCTAACATGTACTGGTATACATTCGAAGGCACTGGTGTTTGGGAGTTAAGCTCTCACAAATTTATGAAACTTGAGGAATTAGCGTAATGCGTAAATTATTTTATATGGGTTTGGAAAGTTATCAAGCTCGTTACACATATCAATTAACAGACTGGAACGAACGTGTATTTAAACGTCGCGGTATTGATTATGTAATTGTTCCAGGCGAAACTATTGACGATACTAAAGCAATTTCCGTAGGGCAGGTACTCGACGCACACGGACGTTCATACTTTGGTATGAGCCAAATGATGAATCTTGTACAGATGATGCGTAACGGCGAGTGCAGCGGCGAGGATGCAGTCTTCTTTGAAGATATGTTCCAACCCGGTATTGAAAGTTTGCCGTATATCATGTGCCAGATTCCAGAGAAGGATCGTCCGCAGATTTATGTGCGTTGTTTAGCACAAGCAATCGATCCAGATGACTTTGTACACGTTTGGGGCATGAGTAAATGGATGAGTCTTTACGAACAAATGGTAAATGAAATTCCAAATGTTCATGTTCTTTCATCAAATGAGGAAATGGTAGCACATCAGCGTATTGCTAACTGGTCAGCACCCATTTACAATATTTCAGGACTTGCGTTCGGTAAGGAAGAAGTACAAAGTCGTGTAGAAAGTATTAAACCATTTGCAGAACGTGCAAATCGTGTAGTATTTGCAGCACGTTGGGATCAGGAAAAGCAGCCAGATTTCTTTATGGATATCGTAGAAGAACTCTCAGGACTGGGTACAGAATTTGCTGTGCTACAAGGTGGTCCATTACGTTCTAACAATCCTAAGTATATTGAACGTGCAAAGGATCTTGAACGTCAAGGTAAACTGTGCATCTACGAAAATCTTTCAAAGAATGATTATTATGCTATCCTAAACGACAGCCGTGTACTGTTTAACTGTGCATTGCAGGATTGGGTATCTAACACAGTGAGCGAAGCAGACGCACTAGGGTGTAATGTAGTATATCCTGCTTACCGCAGTTTCCCAGAAACATTTGCCAATGATTATACTCGCTTGTATACTCCGTGGAGCAAAGCCGATGCATTGGCTAAGATTGCAGCAGGCCTAGAAAAGCCAAGCTCAAACATGGGCAAGATTTCAGATTGGACAGATGGCACCGTGGACCGTATTGTAGATATTATCGAAGGTAAGGGCGAGCAATGGAACCGAGCAGGCATCCGCTATCGCGATCATGTTGCAGAATCAAAATATGAAGTTAAAGAACACTGGTAATATGGATCTTGAAGGTTTAACTATTTGCGTTACTGGTGGCGCTGGTTTTGTTGGAAGCCACACCGCAAAAACACTTAAAGCAGCAGGTGCTCGTGTAATTGTTCTTGACCGTAGACGCTTGCCACTACCAGACACCATTTATGATCAGTTCTTGCACGATGATTTTGCTGAAGAACGTGTACTAGATTATTTACAAGGTATGAACGTTGACGGGTTTGTTCACTGTGCAGGAACAAGCCTAGTAGGTCCTTCCATTAAAAACCCAAGCGAATACTATAATAACAATGTTTTAAAGAACATTCAGTTCTTAGATCACTTAAAGGAATGGAAACGTAAACCGTTCATTGTATTTTCAAGTTCAGCAGCAACATATGGTAATCCAGTGAACATTCCTATTAAAGAAACAGACCCGCAGTTACCGATTAACCCTTACGGCGAAACTAAACTTATTATGGAAAAATTATTGCGTGACTATGATCGTGCGTATAATATTCGCAGTTATAGTTTACGATATTTTAATGCCTGCGGAGCGGATGTATGGGGTACAGAACTTGGTCCAGAAGACGGTGATACTCATATTATTCCTCGATTGTTTACCAATAATCCTTTCCACCTTTTTGGCGATGATTACAATACGCCCGATGGCACTTGCGTCAGGGATTATATTCACGTTAGCGACCTTGCATTAGCACATTGTAAAGCTGTAGAAGCATTGTCCGGAAGTGAAATTAATTTTCCGCACGGGCGACCAAGTGCATGTTATAACTTAGGAACAAATACAGGTATTAGTAATCGAGAGCTTATCGAAGCATACAAAAAATATGTAGGAGAACTTACAGTTATCACAGGACCACGAAGAGAAGGTGATCCAGACGAATTAGTAGCCGACGGCAAACAATTTCAACTTGATCACCACTGGAAACCTGCATATAGCGATCTAGAGACCATTATTACTAGTACAAAAGCATGGTACGATAAGCATGGCGTTTGATGCAATTTTAAAATTTGAACAAGCTCTGGCATCATACACAGGTGCTCCGTATGCTATCATGACTGATTGTTGCACCCATGCCATTGAATTATGTTTACGTTACGAACAACCTAAGATCGTAGTGCTTACGCCTTTTACTTATTTAAGCGTACCAATGATAATGCACAAACTAGACATTCCATATGAGTATATTAACGACAATGCGTACTGGATCGGCGAATACAGGCTAATTGGATCGCGTATTTGGGATAGTGCCAGAAGACTTGAAAAAGACATGTACGAACCCAACACAATGAAATGTTTATCTTTTGGGTATTCTAAACCTTTAGAAATTGGGCACGGTGGTGCTATATTGTTAGACGACGAAAAAGCATACAACAAACTAATTCGTATGCGTTATGATGGTCGCGACCTAAATATTAGTCCATGGTCAGAACAAGTAACCTTTGAAGTTGGATATCATTATAGGCCAACAATTGAGGATGCTAACCGTGGGTTAGCATTACTAGAAGAATATAAAAAGAAAGATGATACTGATCCTGTATATGTGCAATATCCTGATTGTCGTCTAATTAATATTGAATAACATTGACAATTATCTAAATAAAGTGTATAATACATCATGTATTAAGACATCCTCGTCTTTAACTCGGAGAAATAAATGAAAAAGTACGAAGAAATTATTGAACGCTGCAAATCTGCAGACAAACGTTACTGGGCAGGTGATAATATTTCACGTCTAATCCAATCAGGTGAAAAAGAACAACTAATCGATGAAGCAACAGAAGCATTTGAAACTGTACTTGATACATTGATTATTGATAGACACAACGATCCTAACTCAAAAGGCACGGCACGCCGTCTTGCTAAAATGTACTTTAATGAGATTATGGCAGGACGTTATGAACACGCTCCGGACGCAACAGCATTTCCAAATGACTCAGAAGATCGTTATGAAGGTATGCTTGTTGTTCGTTCAGAACTTAAATCAATGTGTTCACACCATCACCAGCCAGTAACTGGCACAGCATATATTGGCATTATCGCTGCTGAAAAGTTAATTGGATTGAGCAAGTATACACGTATTGCACAGTGGTGCGCACGTCGTGGTACATTGCAAGAAGAACTTGCTAATGACATTGCTCGCGAGATTAAGAAAGCAACTGGCGCTAAGGACTTAGGTGTTTACATTCAAGCCACGCATGGTTGTTGCGAGAATCGCGGCATTATGGCACACAGTAGTCTTACACAGACAACTGTCCTCGAAGGCTCATTTAAGACTGATCCAGGTACTAAGAAAGAGTTCTTTGATAACATTAAACTACAGCAAGAATTTGCTTGTTAAGGAGAAAACATGGGCGTTAAGGTAAAATCAACAAAAGTATATAGATATCTACCTTGCGGTCACGCACAGTTCTTTGATCGTGAACCAGACGGTAGTCCAGGTGAATGTGCAAGTGTACACGGGTATGATCGTTCAGTAGAACTAACATTTGCCGGTGATATTGATGATATGGGCTGGATTGTTCCGTTTGGTGAACTAAAAGATGTTAAAACTTTTATCGAATACTATTTTGATCACGTAACTGTGCTGCCAGCAAATGATCCTAGGCTGGATCAGATTACAGCGGAAATGAAACAACCCGGTGGCATTTTGGGTACAGTTCGTGTACTGCCAAGCGGTGTAAGCATGGAAATGAGTAGTTTGTTTATTTGGGAATGGGTCAATCAATATATCTTTAGTGTAACTGAAGGTCGTTGTTATGTAGAACGAGTGCGTGTTTACGAGCATGATCGCAATGATGCAATGATTGAAGTTGATCGTGAAACTGCTATCAAAGATGCAACACGCAAACTAGCAGCAGGCGAGGATATTCTTCCACTAATCAGTGAATGGTACTGGGAAGCACCTAAAGCTGCCGTAGCACGCATTGAATCATAATGTCCGATAATGATAAGCCATTGGGTTTCTGTGAGAATGCTAGAAGTCTAACCTATCCAAGCAATGTAGGTGCTCCTGCTTTTACAGTACCCGATGTGCTTACTCATAAAACGGAAAAGACCAACAAGGCAGTTCATCAATTACAAACCAAGTTTGATGAACTAAAAGAAGAATACTTTCGACTAGTTGAACTAGCAGAAGACACTAGTTTGGTATATAACGCAGAGTACAATTTTGTTCCTGTAGTAGGCAAAACATATCACTTATACGACAGTGAAAGAAAAATATTTCTAAGTATTATTGATCCAAAAGATTGGAGCAGCATGAAGCATCTAGGTAGTTTTCGAT
>Ga0196901_1000252_pt1 | contig 29145 bp, 31 predicted proteins | sample CB_VirMetaG_FD_169099 | JGI IMG/M metagenome (GOLD analysis project Ga0196901, IMG submission 169099) | Freshwater to marine saline gradient viral communities from Chesapeake Bay - CB_1504_1 Viral MetaG (v3) (version 3) | ecosystem: Environmental > Aquatic > Marine > Coastal | place: USA... | reverse complement strand
TGCATCAGGAATCATATCAGCGCCAATACTGATATCACCCGTCCCATCAGGATTGATGGCAATGTCTCCATTGCTCGCTGAGGTGATCGCTTGACCGTTAACATCAAGAGGGCCACCGAGTTGAGGTGTGGTATCCTCAACGACTGCGCTGATTCCCCCTCCTGCATAGGTCTTAAGATCGCTTGCAGGGATGAGCTTAGTTACACCTCCATCATTTAAGATGAAGCCATCAGTATCAGCAATAGTCACAGATGCACCGACGCTAGAGCCACCATCTAAGAGGCTAAGCTCTGCCGCGCTCGCCGCCACAATCGTTCCATTTAGATGAAGGCCGTAATCAGTTCCATTGTGATCGATGTCAACCTTAGCACCATTCAACTCACTCGGGATGCCGATGACGTGCAAGCCTTTAGTTTGAGTACTGCAAGGCAGAGGTAAAATGTCAACCCTGCCTGCTTCTGCTCCTGCTGTTGGGTCTTCTATTTGACCAAAAACATAAGCGTATTCGGTGGAGCCGCTCCCTGAATCTAGCCCCTTAAATGTGAGTTGCCCCAATCGATCATTTGCAGCGGGAGTGGTGCTCTGCATATTAAACAGAAGGCGAGGGCCAAAGCTCGCGCTCGATTCACTCTTAAGCTCAAACTGTGGATCATGTGAGCTATCTGTGACACCTAGGTCTAAGGTTAGCCCATCATCAGGATCATGAATGAGTTTTACATCCTGGTCATTCCCCCAGTAAATGATGCCACCATCACCAAGGTAAAGATCAGCCCACTCTCCTGATGGAGAGCCTAGATCGTAGGTATTAGCTGAAGTGGGGACCATATCGGTTGAAATAGGTTGTGTAAAAAAGCTGGCGTTGGCTTCTTGCCATTGAGTGCCGCTACAAACAAACCAACTAATCTGACGATTAATAGTAATAGATAAAGCTCCGAGAGTACCTCCTTTTGTTTGGTTGGAGATATTCAAGAGATCATTAGTAGTACCATCACTACTCACTAGGTCAATCGTGTAAGATTGATTGCGAGTTGTGAAGCCGATGATATCGCCAGGTGTAGAGCCTGAAGCGTCCGGCATGGTTACTGTTTGAGTGCCTACTGGATAACCGCAAACGTACACATAATTGCTCTGAGCTGTAAATGTTGAGCTCGTCTTAGTCTCAATATCATTGATCTGATTGCCAGCACCTGAGACAGCGAGGTCAACATAAGCGGTTGTGGCGATCCGCGTTGAGTTATCGCCCTGAGTCGCGGTCGGTGCGGTCGGCGTGCCTGTTAAAATAGGACTCGCCTTTGGCGCCTTAAGGAACAACTCATCATCAATCCCGCTGAGGTGTCCATCGATGTTGGCGTTGGCGGGTATGTAGTTTGATGGACTGTGATCAGCGGCGAGATCATCAGCAGAGAGCACCACAGCGCCGGTCAAGGTGTTGACTGAGCTTACCGCGTCGGTGTTGTCGACCTTATCAAACATCGCACTAGTAACAGGGTCACTTGCATCTTGATTAAAGATCAAATGGTCACCTGAGAGGAACTGTACCCCAGCTAGTGAGTAGGTCGCCGCTGAGATATACATGTCACCTTGCTGAGCTGTCACCAAGCTCTGACCTGTATAACTCCCTTTATATTCGACCCCTCCCACAAGCGCCGCGTCAATCCGCTCCTTAACCTTTCGAGGTGTCATGGCCTTGAGGTCATCAGTACCCGCCGCTGACTCAACCGAGTCAGCGATCTCGATGATCCCCTTGACCGTCTCGCTTGCATCAGGGACCGAAGCGGCCCCACCCCCTGGCCATGGTTTAGCGTCAATACTCATATCTCACCTCACACGTTGGTCGTGGCGTTGAAGCCTGCATAGATCACGAAAGAATCACCGGCGGCGGCCTTCTTATAGGCCACTGAGGTCACGCTTGAGCCTGAGACAAGCGCTTGCACGTCGACCTTATAGGCGCCGAGTACAGGGATGACGCCATCTGAGTTGGCCACGCCATCACCTGCACCACCGGCGGCGCGTAACTTGCAATAGCTCACCGTGTCAGTTGATCCGCTCACCACCTCCAAGAAGGCGAAGCTGAGGCCAGCGTCGAGCTGTGTCCCTGTTCGTGTGTCGTAAAAGTCGGTCGAGCTGAGGCTGTGCCAATCAGTGTCAGCGACTGCTGAGGCGTTATAGGCTGCGGTATATCCACCAGCGTGGATGGGGTACTGAACTCCGAGTCTCATGGCTTCTCCAGTGTAGTCTCTTGAGGTTGGGGTTGGGTTTGGGGTTGAGGTTGTTGCATCTGCTGAGCCTGAGCTTGAGCTTGAATCACCTCAGTTGGTGACACCTTTTTAGCCCACACGTTGGCACCTGCAAACGAGAGATATAAAGTGTTGATGAGGCCGAGCGCTTCAGTGGTCGCCTTGCCACTCATGGCGAGCATAAAACAACAGCCTAGCGCCGCGTAGAAGCCAAGCGCCTTCCGGCCTCCTGCTTTACCTGTTAGGCTGCTACTCATCGAAGTCTTCCGAGAGTAAGCGGTAAACGTGGGCCACCTCATCTAGTGAGCGGTCGCGAATAATCACACCCTCACCATGGGTATCATCGCCGAGCGTGCCATGAGCGTTCCCCTCGACAGTCTCAAAGACTCCATCAACAGGCTCACCACGACAGATGGTGATGTGGTCACCTTGGGTCGCGTGCTTGCCGGAATAGACCACCACGATATCACCGGGCATCATCTTAGATGGGTCAATGTGTCGTGAGGTCTGTGACCAGTTAGAGTAGAGACGGTAGCAAGATGGAAAGATCTTCTTTCTGATGCTCGGCTTAACTGCCGTCCAACAGAAGGCGGCGAAAGCTCCACACCAAGCAAACTGACCATTCTTGACGTACTCCTTCTCCCACGTCCAACCGAGCCCCTCGACTGATCTGATATAGGTGTTGATTCGTCGATCAGGCTCTTTGACAACACTCTGCCATTCACTCATCCCACGAGCGACGGCCTCGACGGATCTTTCATCTCGTGGTGGTCTTGGATACGTGACGTCGCGATGAGGTAGCGCTTGAAGGTCAAGCTCAGCCTGACCTAGTGAACGCTCGAGGCGCCTTACATCATGTTTGAGGTCGTTGATTGTCGCCTCTAGCTCTGCTTTTGTTGGCATCAGCTGAACTCCTGAGCAGGTGTGGTTAGGTTGATGATATCAGAAGAGTTGGCTAAATAAGCATCACTTCTGTGATTGTCTGAAGCTTGAGAGTATGTGGTTGGCTCAAGAGTGCCGTTGAGCGCTGTGATATTATGGGCCGCTGTAAACACGATGGTGTGACCTGTGACGCTCGCCACCTCAAGCCCCGTGATGGCTCCATCATGATTCCCTTTAGGGAGATAATCGACCACATCACCAGCCTCAAAGAATGAAGCGTCGGCTTCTGTTGAGTCGCTGAAGTCGTCTGCCGCCACTGTGACTGCCGTAGCGGTGGGGGTGGCTGTGACTCGTGCTGAGGCGTTCCAATAACGGGCAGCCAACCCGGCGACCACCAGCTCAAGCTGGCAGCCTTCTTTCATGAGTTCCTGACGAATCGACCGAACCATCCCCACACCATTAGTTACACCATAGGTGTCTGAGTAACCTCTGAGGTGGGGTGAGCTCACAGTCAGATAGGAGCCCACATCAATATATGAACTCTGACCAGTACCGATGGAGCCTGACCACGTTCTCAATGGATTGGCGAATAGGTTAAATAGTCGCGCCGCCGTTGGCAGGAAGTAGGCGAAATTGTCACCGGCCCCGCGTCCAAACTGTTCGGAGTTCACACCTGGCAGTGTCAAGGAGATGCTCGAGCGCTCACCACCATAACGGTTGATAGCCTCCTGATTGTTGAAGATCACCTCTGATCTGTACTTATCCTCAACAGGGTCAAAGTCGAACTCGAAGACAATCTGAGTCACGATGTCTTCTCGTATACCCCATCGAGGGGGGGGAGCTGCTATCCATTGATCAGCGGTGACTGTCGCCGCCGCCGCGTCGGTTCGCTCATTGCCGATGGGGACAGCCGCCAACCTCGAGCGCCCTGTCGTTGGGTCGCGCTTCATCACGAGCACTGCACCCATGAGCCTTAACATCGCATCGATGGTGTCTCTCAGGTTGGTTCCATCACCCGCGTAGTTATCTGACAGAGTGAAGGTGGCCGCCGCGTCAATCGCTAGAAATGAGCGCTCATCAATATCTGAGCTGTCTATATTGAGGCCGATTCCCAAGAGGTCATAGTCACCGTTGACGTTGTTTCCACCACCTGATTCTAACAGTTTAAGAATCACTGTCCCTGGTCGCTCGCCGGTGAGCTGGCCACCTCGATAGATCAGCGCTCGCTCAACATCAGTCCAATCACCAAAGCTCTGATTCTGAAAGAAATCGTTATCATCGGCGATGTGTAAAATTACACCGACATCAGAACCGCCAAAGGTCGCTGTCGTCTCGTGTGTGCATTTGAAAACTTGCTTAACAACCTGCTCTTGATTGCGGTCATAATGCTCGACTGTCACATAATAGAACTCACCCGCCGTGGCTGAGGTGGGTAGACCAAGCGAGCCCTCAACGAGTATGGCAGATTCAAACTGTTGATAATAAGCCGCCGGTATATCTCTCAACGCTCTTAAAGCGGTCCGCTCTACTGTGTTGATGAGAATCTTGTCTTTTTGGATCAAAGCATTATCGGTGAAGCTCTCTGAGTAAGGTTCGCCCTCTAATCCCAAATCGATGGGATAAGCTAAACGCGATAAGGTTGGAAGCTGGGTGGATGTGCCTGAAGCCCTCCAGCATAGCGGCCAATCTTCACCAAGAATCCAATAGTTGCTAGCCGCGCTTCGAAAGAATGCCGCATCATTCCACAGCCATATCCCAGCAGGGAAAGGTGAGTCACTCAACTTCTCAGCTCTAATCTCTGGCCCTGCTTGAAGCCTCCATCGAGCGAAGCCGCCGCTTAAACCTTGGGTGCTCGATGGCCCATCACTCTCTAATGTGTCGTTGATCACATCAGGCCAGCGCTTAACCTCTTCTGACCCTAGTTCATGCTGTTTGACCTCGACATTAGGCAGGCTGATTCTCAGAGTATCTGCCGCGCTTATCTCACCCGCGCTCAGAGCATTAGTGAGAGCTCCATCAGCGTTGATAACATAGCCTGGTATGCTGCCATCATAGGTGATGGTATTAGGGAACACACCATCAGGGAGAAAGGTATCAGCTTCCCTCCTCAGCTTTGGATATCGTGGGTGCTCTCTGATGTAGTCATCTGCATCAGGCCCTTGTGGTAGGGTCACATCAAAGTCGTCAAAGAGGTCTGTGAAACCTCGCGTCTGTAGCACTGAGACTTGAAATGTGTTGGCTGTGATCGCCGCTGTTGTGTCGGGATAGACAATAACAGAGCGGCTATCTCTATCAATCTCAAGTGTGAGCGCATACTCTAAAACACTGCCATTAACACCATCAAAATAGTGATATCCTTGGAGCAGTCGAGTCTGACTTATCCCCTTATCAGCTAGGTCTGTATCGATGAGAGCGGTGAGAGGTACAATATCGAGGCTGATCTCATCGCCTTGTTCAATCGTTGGGCTCGCTTCGATGAATCCGTTAAGCACCTCAACGAAGTCAGTGGTGTTGCCGTTGGGATATCGATGAGCCATGTAGAGCTTGGCTCGGCGACCTCTGAAGGTTGTGATATGGTTCGAGATCTCAGGAACAAATGAGCCCTCGAGGCCGATGCTGTGAGTTTGAATCGGCGTACCACCAACACCACGAGTGACAGTGATTGAAGTGGCTGTTCTCAACGTGGTGTGAACTGTCTCGGCTCCGATGTGAACGATAGCTTCAGCTGTAGATCTGACATCAGCGTCAAGGTAGAAGGTAGTATCTTGTCGTGAGGCTGAGGTGGTTAGTCGAGCGAGCGCAGGACTTGAGCGAGCTCCACAGCGACCAAAGACCACACCAGGATCACTGAGCCCGCCACGCTGCCTATCTATCCCGAGAGTGACAGAGGTGGATGAGTATTGAGCCACCCCACCGCTAGGGTCAATCGAAGCGCTGAAAGCTCCGACCTCAGTGATCGCCTCAATATCCTCATAGGCCACACCTGTGGCGATCTCAGCATCAAGGTTGCTCGATGCAGGAGGCGGGTGGCTGTGATATCTATATTTGAGCCCTGCCACTTGTAGAGCGAAGACGCGGCGGCCATGCTGACTAGTGATGCTCATGGGGTCACCTCAGGGTCATAGATGTCATAGATATGTAACCCTAACACAACTAGGTTATTAGTCGTTACTGCCACATTCAACAGCTCACCACGATTAGCTGAGGGAACATAAAGCACCCGAGGTGGATCAGGGGTGACATTAGATGGAGCCGCTATGAGGTCAGCGCCGGTGAATGTTGTGAGGAGGGTGTTGGGGTCACTCTGTAGATCTACCTCTGTGAACCTGCACCCCACATCTAACGTGGTGCCTGAATAACTGTTTGAAGCAGTATCCCTAAGCTCTAGCTCTATTGACACGTTGGCACCCGCCGCGAAGTTCGCGCTAACATACTGAATGATGATACCGAGGTGTGAGCTAATAGGTGTAGATTGATATAGATAGTGATTCGTTGTGGTCGCCTTGAACGCGTTAGGCTCAATGATGCGGAATCGACCACCAATCAAAGTACCAACCACATCAGTCCCCACACCTCTATTTATATTATAGTGAGCCTCTCCGAGGAACTTGACTCTAGTGAGCTGCGCAGCTGCTGAAGCCATCTGAGCGATAGCGCCACCAAACAACAGCTGGCCATTATAACAGCCTGAAACATTAGGCAGACGCTGAAAGCTCGTTGGGATCAACATTGATCAAACTCCTATGATGCTTAAGCCTTGAATGTATTCGGGGCTTGAAGCAATCGGATTAGATGTTGAGAGAAGGTTAGTCTGATTGAGCGGCGTTGAATCTAGGCCCACTCGATACATGGAGAGCTTAAAGTCTTGACTGCGCTCTAACTCAGGGCTTCTGATATCCCTCTCATGAGCTGACCACCCATTAGATGAGACAGTGATTGGATAGCCCATGATGTCGAATACCTTTGAGGTGGTGATGTTCACCGCGTTGATCAAGATAATGATCTTCAAACCTACAAGATTAAGGCCGCTTGGTATCGCTACCTCAGAGCTTAACAACTCAGCATCTGAAACGCCTAGGCCTTTAGCCGGTGCTGGTATGCTCGATGAGCTGAAGACGCCAGACCAGTTCAGCAGAGTTCGGCCACGCTTTCTCAGGTGACCTAGATTATTGATAGAGTCCACACCGAAGCGAGCTGGCAGAGGATAATCAGCGCCGAGGCGAGTGGCTCCAAACGGGATGAACTCTTCTTCGTATTGGTCAAGAGCTCGCGCCGCGAGTGGTGAGGCGAGCGGTGACCAACTCCCCTGAATGGCTGCCACCTCAATCGTTGCACCCGCTGAGGCTTGAAGGCTCAGAGTCAGTATTGCCCTCTCATCTGCCTCAACCGCGCCGAGCGTCACAGTGGCCACATTGAAAGCGCTGTTAAATCGTGAGGTGTCTGTGATGGTGATGGTTGAGGTGTAGCTGTTTGAGGTGGTGGGAAAGGTCAAGGTGACCTTGGCTTGACTCCCTGCCACGCTCGTATAAGCGCTCAGCCTGAACTTAAACTCAATGTGTTCCTCTGATGGGTGGGGGATGTACCACTGGCACACATCAGTCATCGAGGTACTGTTGAACTCAAAGGCTTCAGCAGACCACGCCTGATTCACGACGTCACCACAACCACCATAGGCGAAGGCGTAGTTTTGCATGTCGCCGAGTCGTGAGAGTTCAGTAGAGCGAACAGTGAGCCCTGAGGTGAGTCGAGCAGGATCAACCAACAGAGGTGGCGTTGTATATGTATTGCTCATAGGTGCTCAATCTCCATCGATACAGGAACGCGCCGCCTCAGTCTGCCAGGATAAACAAGGTCGAACTTGTCTGTCGTCAGACTGCCTCTGATTCGACCATAAGCGCCATTATCCTCTGAGGTGTAGAGCGTATCATAGGCAGGTTGACCGGCATAGACTGAGGCAGTGGGCAGAGAGCGCCGAGAGTCACCCCAACCCTGATAGAAGTTAACCCGCTCACCTGATCCACAGTATGGCAGCCAACGATTGACGAAGTGCTGATAATCGTCGGTCGAATCGAGCAACGCATCGAGATCAAATCTTAAGATGCTCGTGATATAGGTGCCGATATAGTTGGAGACATAGCCACCACCGATGAGGCGGCGCGCCTGTCCCATGTTCTCACCCCTCAGGTGATGCTGTTGATAAGGTCTAGTCGGGATGAGTACACCCGCCGCTTTATGAGTAGCAGTGAGTAGACTGTAGCTTGTCGCGTATGTGGTTGGCGTCTCGTCACCGGTGAACCCTAGAAGATCTCTCACGTCTGATGAGTCCCACGTGATGTGGCCAATACTCGTGAGATATGAACAGTTGACCCTGCCTTCTGAGTCCAAGAACCATGAGATCTGAGTAGCGTTAGCGGCTCGGTCTATCTCACTGATTGAGGGCATAGTAGAGAAAGCATCAGCGTCATTGATGGTCGACTTATTCCTAAGCCCCGTCGTCACATCCTGCATATAAACCTTGATGCTAGGGAAGAGGAAAGAGCCAGCGCCACCCACCTCCTCAACAGTATATGAGACGTCATCTAGGTTCAGCTCTCCTCTGATCCAGTCGTTGGGAGCTGTGACCACATAGTCAGACCCAACGAGTGTGGCGTTTATAGCCGACGTCCCAATACCAAGCGCATCAACTGAGCCGGTGGACCTGATCTCAAAATCGACATCTGAGGTGATGGTGATCTTGTCGTTTGCATCTATACCCACCACCCATGAAGTACCAAATGTGTTGACCAAATCCATAGCGCCCGACCATGTTAGATTCCCATCATCTGCACGCCTATTAAGTAAGAAGATTAGATCCTCAAATATCCCATCACCGCTGGCGAAGGTGATCATATTGACAGCCGCGCCACCACTGCGAGTGAACATTTTAACGCCTGAATAGTCTCTCATATCATACGCAGTGAGAAGGCCGAACTGAGGAGCAGGGTTATTGAGTGGCATTAGAAGCGCCTCCTTGGTGCGCCGCGTCTCGGCGTATTCTGAAGGTTGGTTATTCGATCAGCCAAAGCCTGCTCAGCGCTCGCCTTGGTGTCATAGATGACAGCCCCACCGAAGTTGATATTAAACACCATCTGAGTATCCCTAGCTTGCTCTCTCTCTGCCTCAGGAGCCTCTTGAGGTGAGCCGAGAGGTGAGACACTAGCGGCGGCAGCTGCTCCACCACCACCACCGCCGCCACTACCTGCCAAGCTCGAGCCCGCCACACCTGCCGCAATTGCCGCGCCTGCCATAACCCCCGCGCCTGCAAAATATCCCGCCGCCGCTTGTGGTTCGATATAGGCGGCCGCAATACCTTTGGCAGTCATCATCAGCGACTCAATGAGAGCTTGCTGGCCGAGAGCCAACAATAGATTTCCTATCGCTCGAGGTAGCTCTGACTTCTCCTGCTCTGCAATCTTTTCGCGCTCTTGCTGATACAAGAGAGTCATTTCATTGATTTGCTCGTTGGCCTTTTTAACTGCATCAACTCTTTGCTTATAGGTTCCCTCAACCTTTGACGCCGCCTTCTTTGCTCTCTTTACATCCTCTTGATAGCGCTCATGAAGGTTCTCTCTCGCCTCATCTGCGCTCGCGTCGGTGAAGTGCTGGAATATCGAGGCGCCCAATAGTTGTGGGAGCTGATCGACCATTGATTGCATCGACTCCTTAAAGGCTACATTCCCCTCATCGGTATAGCGTTGGATGATCGCGGCGCGCTCTATATTGTATCGGCGCGACAGCTCGGTGATCTCCTCCTCTGAGCGCTCCTTCATTTCAAACTCTTGGCGATATTTTAACTCTAAGAGGCTTAACTCTTTATTCGAGCCTTCTTTCATCATCGAGATATCAAAGGCTTGAGACTCATATAAGAACTGACGCCGATGAGCTTCTAGGCGTTGGCGCTCTTGCTCAGCTCTCTTCTGCTCTTGCTCAGCGCGCTTGCGCTCTTGCTCGGCTTGTCGCTCGGCTTGCTGATCAGCTGCCTGTTGAATCCTTAAGCGCTCGTTCTCATAGCGTAGATCGATGGCTAGCTTTCGTTGAGCGTTATTACCTGCAAGCTTAATCTCTGCCTCATATCGAGCTTGTAAGACCTCCTCAATAGAAGCGCCTTGAAGCCTCATCTGCTCAATCTCAAGCATCCTGATTTGATTATCTTCAATCAGGCGACGTTGAGCACGAGCCTTGTAGGCTTCATATCTCTTCTTGTTCTCAGCCTCTTCCTCTTCAGCTGCCTTCTTTCGTATATCGGCTTGTTTGGCTACTGAGTTGGCCCTGACCACTGCCTCTTCATTATAAATAGCAAGCTGAGCCTTCAACCTCTGCTCAATAGCTCTTAGCTCTGGAGCGTTCTTTTTAATCCTCTCCACTTGTATGGCTAAAAGCTTATTCTCTTTATCAATGCTTTCCTTTCTGAGCTCTAATAGATTGCCCTCTAAAATGACCTCAGCGCTCATGACCTTTATGTTTTGAAGACGTGCCGAGAGCTCCTTGACTCTTCCAAGCGTTGACTCTGCCGAGCGGTCCTCAAACTCTTTCTCAGCTGTGGCAGATGCTCGGATCTTCCTCTCTACCTCCTCTTGAATAGGTATAAGCGCCCTTAACTGAGTATTATAGTTGTGTTGAGCTTGAGCTTGATCAACCTTAGCTTTCTCTAGGTTTTGAGAAACGATCAGCTCTTTAGTCATAATGTGGACTGCTTTTTGAGCTAGAAAATCACCCTCTTTTTTGACCTTGTTGGCTTCTTCATGAAGCTTAATTTTCTCCTTCTCAAGCTGTATGATCTTCTCACTTGACTCTCTAGCCTTTTGCTCTGATCTAGTCAGCTTCTCTATTGATTTCTGTAGCTTCTCTTTAGCTATCTGAGCATCGATATTGAGCTTCATAAACTTGTAAAGCTCTTGAGCAGTGGGTATCACGCCTTTCTCAGCGAGCGCCTCGAGCTTGCTCTGAAGATCAGAAGCCGCCGCCGCCATTGCTTCTTCAGCGTCCTCAGCTCTTTGAGCGGCTCCGGTGATCATGTTGAATGTTTCATAAAGAGCCATGCCCGCCGCTATTACTCCACCGACAGCAGGAAGCATAAAGAGCAAGCCTTTAGCGCCAGTCTTCCCCACTTGCTTGATCGCTCCACCTAGCTCACCAAAAGACCCAACCATCTCCTCAACATTTCCGGTGAGGCTGCTTAACCCTTCCCCTAGATGGCTGTTGGTCTGATCGAACTTTTGAGCAATCTGACCCGCTGACTCACCAATGGAGTTGAGCCCTTTCTTGGCGGCCTCAGCACCCTTTAGATTGACTTCAATATCTACGGTATTACTTGCCGCCATGTTGGGCCTCCTTCATCGCTCGCTCTTGCTCTCTATAATGAGCTGATTCTGTGTTGTTGTGAAGTATATCTATGGCCTCGATCACTGCACAACTAGGACGGGGGAAGCTCTCAGAGATGGAGTAGAGCCCCGCTCGATGTCGATGATACGCCGAGATGAGAGACGCCATCTTATTCGCACCGGCCACCGGACAAGACCTGATTTCAAGATCACTGAATCCCTCTCCACAATCCGGCGCGACGCGATAACCTGGCACGAACCAACCGCGCTCATCCTTTTGAGCTGATGGTAAACCCTGCTGAAATGGTCCACCACAGTTCCCGCGCTGAGCCCTCAGCCCCGGCTTTGCTCGGCATTGGGTACAGTCCCAAGCGCGGCCTCTTGAGTGGCGAAGCCAAACGGAAGCCGCGAGCGCTATTTTCCCTCAAGGCCTAGCAGACTGATTCGTTGAATGTGCAGCACAAGCTCGCTGACTGTTTGGATACGATGAGCCTCAGGCCGGATCAGCTCGAGCTGGTCAGCGCTCGCCTCAGCTCCATCAATGTGGGTGAGGCTAGCGTTGATCATCTCTTTATAGACTCGGTTGAGATAAGCTTGATAATCGCTCATCGCCTCACGCTCATCATCACTCAGCTTGTGATGCCACTGAGCGCGCTCCATCGTGTCAGTTGGCGCCTCAGTCCAAAGGAGTCGCCCGAGTTCTGAGCGTGTGAGTGCTCCTGCTCTCGCCTCTGCCTCCTCACGCTCAGCAGGTGACAAGGCCTTAAGCGTGAACTTAGTGGCGTCTTTGCCGACCTTGCCGAGTTGTTGAATCTCACCTGACTCGAGATAAGCTGAGCGCTGAGCTTCATCAGCTGTCACCGATGAGTCACACGTAACCACAACGTCAAGAGTCTGATCTGAGGAGGAGAGGAAAGAGAGAGCCATATTACACGCCGAGTCCTAATCTAAAGGGTGAGTTGCCAGCGTCGGCCTCACTTACATCACCACCGAAGCGAGACTGTTGATAGGTTAACTGCTGACGAACAATGTCATTACCTGACACATCATAAGCGCTCGGGTCAACTGTGAGCTGAGCCGCTGGAAGCATGAGAGCGCAACCGAGCCCATCACCCTGAGGGCCAGTGCCTACAATGATCTGTCGCACAGTACGGTTGAAGAAGTCGCTGCTGATGGTGGTGTTAACTGAGCTGAGAGTCAGAGACAGCTCAACCACAACGTCACTGATCTCCATGTCACTCATAGCGATGATGCTATTAGAGTGACCCATAGGTGTGAGCGTATTTGTGAGAGTGAGGCTGAATTCTTCAGCATCGAGCGCCAAGCGTCCCAAGGTGTCACCCGTTGAAGCGTTGGTGAGTGAGGTGGGTGAGGTCGATGAGGCGACCACATAAGCACCACGGAAGAAGGCTGGCGCGCCGGTGTTGTAAGTTGGCTCGATGGGGCCAACCGCTGAGCCGTGATCATCCTGAATGAGCGCCGCTTGATAAGTGAAGTCAGCCATGAGACGCCCGTTATCAAGGGTGATGCTCATGCTCTCCAATACACAGCCATAAGCATACGAGCGGAAGTTCACTCCATCGATGCGGAATGATAGTGAGTGCTCTCTGTCACCTGTCGCAGTGCGTCCAGGGATATACCACGTTTGTAGACCTCTCACCGCAGTGTAAGAACTTGATGAGAAAGCAGGTGAGATGGTCACATCAGATGAGGCGTCGGCGTTGTCAGTTATCGCTGAGTATTCAGCGCGGCCACTGATAGAGGTGCTCACGAGCGTTCCAATATCAGCCTCAGCCGGTGCGCTCCCTGGTGTGTATGTGTTGGCGTCAACCGCTGTCACTGTGTCAGTGATCACAGATGGAAGCTTGGTCTTCATACCAGCGCCGAGGAGGTAGCCGAGGTAGTTGGCGGCGTAGGTATCCGCAGCTGATCCAATCGTGGTGAGGTCGGCGCGAACGACAACTTGGCCGGTTCGCCGGCGAACTCGTGAGCCACCTGACCAAACTGTATCAGGCTCAGGAGGTAGCATGTAGTTACCATCTCGAGCATCATTGCGCTCACTGACCACGGGCTCACCAGGGATGATGATGGGGTCACGCTCACAAGGGATAGAAACATAAGTGAGCCCTGAGTTATCAGGTAGACCAGTAGAAGCGCTGAGTGAGCCAAATGAGCTTTCAACAGCGATGGACAAAGAGCGATGTGTTACCGCCATGTTATGCCTCCAAATAAAGCAGAGTAAAGGGGATGGTCAGGATGAAGACACCCTGCTCACCGAGGTTTAAGGGCTCATAGATGGGTGTCTCAGGAATGACTGACACAATCCCAGTTGTGACGAGTGAATAGTTAGGCCCTTTGAGAGTGACTAAAAGACTCTCGGCATCCTCAGCCATGAGACGCTGCAGATAGGCCACATCATGAGGGATGTCATACCTCACCCTGAGGTCGATGAGCGCGCGGCGTCTACCGCTCAGCCCTGCCGCGCCGTCGTCGCTCGGCATCTCAGCGATATCAAGCTGAAAGTATCGATTGCTGTTGAAGCGCTCCTCTAATGGGACAACCATCCCATCAGCTCGAGCGTGAGCCACAAAGCCATGATAAATGTCACTCTTGGGTGACGTCGCCTCGAGCTGAGTCTCTAGGTATTCCAGCGCTGAAAAAATGCCTTGGCTCATTTGATCTTCTTTCTGATGGATAGCTTAACTGCCTCAACGAGAATCTCAATATCCTGAGGACTTAAGCCAAGGAACTGACGATCTTGATTGACCACGTACCCATACTGAGCCTTGTCACTGAGGCCGATGACAAACATGTCCTCAGTGGCTTGCTTCACTATCAGATTGTTCATCATGTTCCCTGAGAGGACTAGATCAACCTCAGCGCTGTCACTTCCGCTGCCTCGACGCCTGCTCTCCTCTTTATACTGCTGATAGCCACCCTCATAGTAGACGCTCTCACCCGTCCTAGATGGTCGCCCTCCTTTGGGCTTCAGACGAGCGCCACGCTTGGAGACATAGAGAGGTGTGGTTGAGTATGGCTTGAACGGTCGACCATCAGCGTCAAGCCCTCTCGAGGTTCTGAGCTTGATAGATGCAAGCGTGTTCTGCGCTAACCTCAACGTGTCCTTAGCGGTCCACAATGATCGCGGGATCTTGATGTTAACCTGATTCGGCATTAGTGCCTCATCCCTCTAACTGGTGTGAAGCGGCTATCGTTCTCACTCTTCACATAGCTAGACCATGAAGCTCTAAAGTCGGTGGAGCTTCCACCCTTGCGCCTTAGGTTCTCCTCACCCTCATCAACCACCCCATCACCATCTAGATCCAAGGTGACTGAACGTAGAGCGATATCGAGCAACTCACGACATCTAGCCCTCATCGTCTCGGCGGCGTCGAACTGCATATTCATTTCATAGATCATGGCAGCTGAGCAGTAAGCATGAGCGCGCTTGAAGCTCTGCTGATTGAAGACCTCATCCTCAGTCACATTGTCAGCTATGACATGATCACGTATCACTAAGATGATCTCATCAAGCGCCGCCTCGATCTGAGGTGTGAAATCACTCTGACGGCGTGGCACCTTATCAGCGAGGTTGGCGAACTGACCCACAAGCTCATCATGATCTAGGCCGGTGTTGAACGGTCTAGGAGTGACTTTGAGAAGTCCTGTCTCAACGTGATTATCACCAGCTAGATCAGCGTATTTGATAGTGTATGGATAGACACCCGCCGTAGCTGTTTGAAGCGCGGTGAGGTTAACATAGCTCATCGCAAAGTTGAGCGTCACAGTGCCACTCAGGTCTAACTCTCTAGGCAGAGGCTCTGCTAAGATGGCGCTGGTTCCTCCTAGCCTACTTACCTTGACTGCATAAAAGGTGTCACGAGTAGTCTTGATGAAGGCGTTGATCTCATAGCGCTCAAGCTGAGTAGCCACCGCCTCACTGAGCGTGAGTGTGCGCCGGTCATTTGCCACCGCTGTCACTGTCACATCATCACGCGACTTGGTGAACGCCTCATCAGTGAGAGGTGTACTAAATCCGATGGTGAGTGATGGAGCTCCTGAGTAGGGTTGAGGAGGGTTCCAAGAGAAGAAGTGTGTTTGGCCTTTGACTGCTTTTCTCATCGCTTCTTTGCTCCTGCATTAGCTTTGCTTATATCACTCGCCTTGGCGCGCTCAAGATCAGCCGCCTTGATGAAGCTCTCAGTAACAGGGCTCCAAGAGTGTCGGCAGTTGTAGCCACCACACGCGATCTTAACCGGTCGCCCTTGATTGTTGTTGAGCTTGCTCATCTGCGTCTCATCGACCACGAGATTAATCAGCGCTCGACAGAAGGGCCGAGTGATCCCATCTCGTGGGCCGGTGTAGAGATAGTAGTTGAGATCAGCAGCCGCCGCCGCCACCGCTGTCACTGAGCGTCCATACTCTGAGATCTGTGTTTTGATCTCGGTGAGCTGTCGCCCCTCTGCCCTCTCTAGTTGTCTCTCTAGGTCGCTCTTAATGATCTCCATCGGGATGGATAGAGTCATCGAGCGCAGAGAGGTCTTCACCGCCGCGGTGAAGTCGGGCGCTATTACGTCCTCAAAGACAGCGCTAGCCGCTTGCGCTTGGATCAGGTCAAGTTGAGGAATCGCTTGAGGGGATAGATCGACGCCTATCACCTCAAGCGATTTCTCAACGCTTGCTCTGATTCTCGTGGTGGCCTCGATGAAGTCATCGACAGCCAAGCCGAGCCCACCACGTAAGATGAGGTCTAATATCTGCTCATCTGTGAAGCTCATCAAGAGCTGAGGATCATTGCTCACTGACTGCATAGTCATGAGGTCGACGATCTGTTTTCGTGCTCGCTTTAGAGCAAGGGTGAAGCCCCGCTCAGCTTCTACCTCTGCTCTGAGTTGATCGCGACGAGCACGAATAAGGCTAGCCACCGGCCCACGCTCGCCCTTGACCTGTCGAGACAGATCATCAATGGCGAGCTGGTCCGCATCCTCTGAGAGATGTATGTGGCTAGCCTCAAGCATCAACTCACACTCAGGTCAAACAGTCGTTGAGGACGTAACCAAGAGAAGCATCGATGAGCTTGAAGCTGTGGACCTCCTCAGCGTAGACATAGCGCCGAGTACGATCTAATGAGTCATACTGACCCGCGATCATGCCACCAAACTCGAGGTTAAGCGCTGCCGTTGGCATGCCCTTAACATTACCGCTCTTTTGAACGATGGCATCTGAGCCGCGTAGGATACCCATGAAGATCGTCTCACGATCCCAGATGTAAGCCTCAGAGCTAGCCGCGCCAGGAACAGCGGTGTCTCGAAGCGCAGCACCTACCATGATGTTGGGGATACCGAGCACATCACGAAGCACAGAGAGAACCGCCTCATCTGCCAAGATGCGATTGCCTGAAGCGATCCCGCTAGAGCTGTCTCCAACATAGCCACGGACTTCAGGATTACGAGCAAGAGCGCGGAAGACGTCACGGCCTAAGATCATGGTGTCAGGGTTGATCCCATGAGCGTTTGAGTAAACGGTATCTTTGAGGCTGTGCAAGGTAGTGAGAGGCTCAGCGCCAACAGCGTCAAACTTAGTAGCAGGTGCTGAGGTGTAGCCTGCAAAGAGCGAGGTGCTGAAGAGGAGATCAGCAGCGCGCTTCTCTTTAGCGAGCTTCATCACTCGAGCGACCTTCTTTGCGATGCGCGCCTCTTCGCTCCCTGGATACTGAGAGTCGAAGATATCCTCCATCGCGATGGAGTCTTGAGCCGCGTAGATCTTCGCCTTGAAGGTGGTTGAGCTTCGGTCGAATCCACCGATGTTGGTGCGTGAGCTCCCCGGTGCGCGCTCGAGGTCAAGACCCGCGCCGGCGCCCATGAAGTTCCGAGTCTCCTCAAGCAAGATGGTGCCTGATCGCTCAGGAACCTTGATGCTCTCAAAGACTTTATCAGCGATGAGCTGGTCATCACTTGGGACAGCCTCAACGACGAGGTTGGATAGGATTTGGTCGACTGGATGCAGATTACTGTATGAACTAGCCATTAGTCAGCTCCTTAAGATGCAGTTAGAGCAACAGGGCCGGTAAAGACAACAGTGATTTGATCACCTGCTGAAGCGCCTGTTTGGTTAATGTTGGGGATCATGCGAGCTACAGCATAGTTGCCTGCACCCTCATCAAATGCGACGAGATGCCCTGAGGCGTCGGACATGAGAAGATTCATGGTAGCTGGTGCAATAGCGCCGCCTGCAATAGCGCGAGACTTGCCGAGTACAACGACCTCAACAGAGTCACCTGCTGAGCATGCACGCTGAGCGATCCCAACACAGTTAGTCTCATCTTCTGAGGCTGTGACTTGGATCTTTCCAGTTGACAAAACAGAGACAAGAGCAAACTCAGTGATCGCTGAGTTAGCCACGAATGATACGATGTTGTCAGTAGTAGCCATGATTAAACTCCAAAGGCCTTATTGTAGTAGTCGGGATTCTCAGCGCGGAAGAGGTCAAGCGCTTCGCTATATGTGACGCCCTTCTCTTGCTTGAGCTTAAGAACAGCCTCATTAAGAGTCTGCTGTGAGATCTCAGCGCCGCTTGCACCATGCCCCACCTCAGTGAGAGGGACAGCGGAAGAGGCTGAGCGCTCGTTGAACATCTGCCAAAACTCAGGTGATGAGTCTTTGAGATCCCACGCCTTGCCAGCTACTGCTTGCTCAGCAGGTGAGATCTTGCCCTCTGAGAGTAGAGCGCTAACAGCCTGATCACGTTTGATAGCGTCACGCTCAGCGGTGAGCTCTGCTACGCTCTCTCGGAGAAGCTGAAGCTCTGAGAGGAGGCTTACATCAGCGGTGAGTGACTCACTCATCTTGTTGTATTCCTTCTTCTCTTCAGACTCGGCCATCTTCTCGGCCTCATCCTCTTTAGGCTTCTCTTCTGCCAACTCAACCTCTTCTTCTGATTCGGTCTTCATGTTGGCTTCAGCGTCTGCCTTCATTTCTTTGATCATCTCTTCAAGCTCCTTGACCATCTCGTCCTTGGCGACAAGAGCAGCTTTGAGCTCATCAGGTGACATAGACTCAATATCCATGTGTAGCCTTTCATTGAGTGTTACTCGGCTTATCTTGTCGTGAGACTGTGCAGGCCGAGGGGTGAGTGTGATAGCAAGGAGTTGAGCCGATCCGACTTTCTCTCCTCCACTACGGTCGTAAACATCGCCGGTAATGAATTCAGGCGAAGACCACAAGACGCCGCCCGCCTCCCTGACCACGTTTAAGCCGCGCTCGTTGTAGGCAGGGACAGCGTAAAGACCATCTTCTCTGAGTTCTAGATCAACGATTAAGCCAAGCGCGTTCCCGCTCTCAGGTGGAGCAGGAGGCCCACCGTTAAAGGGTGAGGTAGCATGCTGCCAATCGATGATGACTGGATCTGCATCTTTGCGCTCTTGATAGACTCTCAGCATCTCGCCGAGCATCTCTAGGTCAATCTCTTTGCCGATGGCTTCACCGCTCATCCGAGAGGAGACTTGGCCGAGTGAGAGAGTCTTGAAGGGTCGACCGATGGTGAGCCCATCGGGGACATTGTAAGATGGCGCCTCTGAGAGTTGGATAGCTTCACCATAAGCTCTGAGCGCTTGTGTCTTCTTGTCTGCTGAGTCCATCTGCTTAACTACCTTTCGAGCCCAAGCATAACCGGCATCACCTCCCCAACCCTGCCACGCCTGCCAGCCCTTGCCCTGCTGATCCCATGTTGATCCCTGCTTGTCGACCTCATGACGAGTGAAGTAAGCGAGCATCCTCTTGACTGTCTCAGGAGATAGCTGCTTACCCGCGCTGAGGTCACGAGCGCGCGCGATGCCAACAGGAGTCATCCCACGCTGAGAGGAGGGCTTATCAGCTCTCACTTCAAGCGCTCGCTTGGCGGCGTCTCGGGCTCCTTTGGGTGGGGTGAAGTCGATGTGAGAGTATTTGTCAGGAATAGCTAACAGCTCAGCCTGAGTCTCTGCCTCTCTGCGCTGAGGGTGGCCCTTGGGCAAAAGATCAAGGTCACCTGTATATGCTTTCTTGCGCTGACCTGTAGCCACGAGCTTTAAGAAGGTGCGCACTCGAGCGAGCGCCCATTGATTGCGAGTCATCCCTGGTCGATGGCTCACCGAGAAAGCACCCGCGCCACGTCTAAAGACTGCTTTGAGTGTGCCGAGGTCTACACGACGAGCAGGTTTAGTGAAGCGCTTGTTGTGATCATCTCGCATCTTCTCAAGAGCTTTGGTGGCTTGCTCGCCTATCTCGATACCACCACGAGCGCCACTCGCTGAGCCCTCAGGATTCTTGGCGCTTCCCGTCTTGCGGTCGCTCGGTGGAGCTGGTGTCTGCGCTTGGGTGCGCTTCTTAATCTTAACCATCTCGGCGTCTCCTGATGAGCTGCTCAGCGAGCGCTGAGACTGAGCCACCACCACCCACAGCAGAGACTCTTGAGATTGGTGAGCGCTCAGCTTCATCAGGTAATACACCCGCGCCGAGTCTCTCTCTGATTGCTCGCTCGAGCTCATCATCAGGAGTGAGTAGCCCTGCTTGGACTAGACCTGGCAACATGCCGAGTGACTCAGCCAGGTCATCAGTATCGAGGCCGGTATGGGTGAGGCGAGGTAGCTTAGAAGGATCAACAGCGCCATAGTTCCAGCGGATGAGGCGTCCTATAGTTCCAGCGCCTCTTCGATCTATCCCGCTTACAGCTGAAGCGACTAGATCACAAAGGTTGATGGCAGCTCGTCTGAAGACAGAGAGATGAATCTCACCAACTGAGCGCGCTCCTGTCTCGGTGTTCCCGAGGTCGGCAAACTGAGTGAGGAAGGCGGCCGCTATCTGAGAATCACATTTGGTTATGATATTGATGGGGCCATCAGCGTAGAGATTAGGAGTGGCTGCGTAGGTATCGAACTTAACAGCGGCGTTCTCTACTAGATAGCTCTGCTCAGCTGAGATGAAAGCTCTTGCTTGAGCTTCTGCATCATCAATCATAGCGTCGATGTCACCATCAGATAAACCGAGCGCTTCAGCCTGAGAGCGGTCGACCACAACCTTTGGAGATGGGACGGCCCATCTATCGAGGCCAACGCACATCAGGTTAGCCACTCTCTGTTTAGTACGCCACCACCACCACACTGGACGAAGCATCCCGACGCCCTCAAAGTTTGAACCGGTCTTGTTGAGGGTGAGTAGTAAGAGCTTGTTGGCAGGGATGGGCTCAGGAGTGTAAGTGATGCCTACTGTGTTCTGAATCACCCCATCGAGCTGTTGAGCGTCTCGACTCAGCCACTTCTGATGAGCGCTTGGCTCGCGGTCGGCGTAATGAGATAGCCATACCTTAGTCTCACCGCGTGAGTCAGGACCAACCTTGTAAATCTCCTCTGCGTATCGATAGCCGAGAGGGACGAACTCAAACAGATATGCTAGTTGATCTTCCCAACTGATCGACATCTGACCTGAGTATCCATCGAAGCCCCAAGCCTCATTGGCGAACCGCGCGAGCTCCTCAGCAGTAGGATCATCTTTAATCCCTGGCTCGAATCTCCAAGCGGCAGAGAGAAGAGTCTGCCTGAGCATATGCCATGAGCGCCTGACAATGGGGTCAGTCCTCAACATCTCCTCAGCCTCTTGCACCCAGTTGAGGCCGGTGAGTTGAGCGTTCTGTTCTTTGCCCGTGATCACCCCACCACTGATCTGAGTGCCAGTGATTCCCCGCGTTCTAAATCGAGGTGAGAGCGCTCTAAGATGTCGAGTCTCACGCTCTTGAGTGTGATCGTGCATAGATGCTCCTCTTGGGGTGGTCTTCTCACTTTCTCCAAATGGAGCGCATCAATACTCGGCTTAATAATAATCGCTTTACTTTTATTTGTCTAGCCCACTGTGAGGGAGCCACTCTTCAACTGATGGATGAAGGATGACCGAGTTCTCATCTTTGGTTTTGATGGGGTGATCACCAGCGAAGATAGAGAGCTTATCAATCACCGCCACCTGCAGTTCATGTATCTGCTCTCTTAATAGTTGCATCTGAATCTGCGCATCTCTGAGGCGAGCGATGAGCGCTTCTCTATCGGCGTTGGCTGATGAGAGTTTATCTTTCAGTTCTTCGACCTCTGATGGGTCGCGACCTGAGGCTATAGCCATCATCGAGGAGATCGACCCTGTTATCATGCCGAGGATACCAACGAGCACATCTCTATTTTTTTCGACAATCTCAACATAGGTCAAGAAGAGGATCAGGAAGACGACGAGCATCATAAAGAAGACACTGAACCACCAACCGCGCCGCGCTTTGATCTCGCTCGTCACCTCTCTCTCAGTCTTAATCTTCTCCATAGATGAACCTCACTATCTCTAAGATGATGGGAAGCTGATGAGTCAACCAAGGCCACATCAGGCAGAGGATGTAAATGATATTGATGAAGGCCCATCTAGGCAGCGCCCAACTCACCCACTCTTTTAGCTTGCGATCTCGAGCGCGCGACCTCACCCGCTTAGGCCCTCCAAGTCGTTTGGCCTTCTCACTGCTCGGAGGTGGCTGGAGAGCTTCGATGCGTGAGCCGACAGCATAAATCACCTGAGGCTCTTTAACACCCTTAAACCGATAGAGGCCTACCATCACATATCTTGTTCCCTTGGGTGTCATGCTGTTGGTGTGGCCTCGAATCTCCTTGAACGCCTCCTCTGTGAGTAGCACCTGACCTGGACCACAGACGCTCATGGTTCGCGCCGCGATATTCTTGGCGATGCCCTCTAACTCCACCGGCTTAGCGCCCACCAGCACATCTAGCTCATGTTGTGTCACCTCAGCAATACATCCGACGTGCACGCCCACGCGAGTATTGAGGCGAGTTCGTGGTGGTACTGTGAGCTGATAATGAAGCGCGAAGTTCACCGCGTTGATAGGTTCCTCGAAGCTCAGCAGGAATCCATCTGACCTATCTATCTCTCTGCCTGAGAAGCGATACATGAGAGAGCGGGTGAGCCTGTCGTGATACTGAAGCCACCGCGCCGCCTTGACAGCGCCCACCTTCTGAACAAACTGAGTTGAGCCGATGAGATCGAGAAGGACGATTGCAAGCCTCCTCTCTCTGATCTTCATGGCTCAATCCTCGAAGTGACAGTTACATTGACCGTTGATACAGCATGAGCAATCAACGCCACAATCACAGTCATCATCATCACAGTCATGTTCTTGCCTCACATCGCAAAGGCATTGAACTAGTCCACAGTGAGCGCAGATTGTCTCATCGTCATCTTCAAACATAAGGCCTCTCAATGCTCGACTTTCTCAGCGTCATCTAGGAGAGCGCTGAGAGATATGGGGAAGTGCTGCATAAGTATATCACGAGCCGCAGAAGCCACAGCTCTTGTCTCAGGCTGAGAGTGTGAATCTAACCTCTGCCTCAAAAACTTAGCCCAGTTGTTTAGGTTCCCGCTCATCCAGAAGTGAGTGTATGTGGACTGAGGCAGGATGGCGCGCGCTTGCTCTCGAGCCACACCTGAGGCGAGCATAAGCTGGTAGAACGTCATGCAGTTCTCGTGGTGTTGGTCCCAACATTCCAGCCAGTGATCAGACTCATGAACCACCTCATCAGTCGAGCACTGCAAGCGCTTTTGATGTTGAGCTCTCAAAGCTGATGGAGTCCAAAACTGAACGTCTTCTGATGTATAGCGGCGACTGACCTCATTATAAGAGAAGGTTCTATGCCTCATGATCTGAGAACGAACAAATAGAGGACAGGTGATCTTAAGGGTGGCTGAGCAGTGTTCAAAGGGTGAGGTGTGGCCATGTTGTGCTAGATACCTAATGAGTACCGCGTCTCTATTGGTCATCTGCAACTTTGAGCTTGTCGCCTCTTCATAGAGAGACACCCGCGCCGAGTGAGCTGGCGTTGAGTCGTGACCCATGTGAGCCACGTAAGTCACCTCACCTATCCCGTCATCATAGATCTTCATTGTCGTTCCTGCGCTTTAGCTCTCTCTGCAAGTACCAAATAGCCTTACAAAGATCATCGGTGGCTGGCTCGTTAGGCTTGCGCCCTGCTCTGAGGATATACTTCAGCGCTGAACCTAGAGCGAAGTTCAGCTTATACGCCTCAATGATGTCAATAGCCTCATAGCCCTGCGCCTGATAATGATCAGGATGGTTGACCTTATCACCCATTAGAATCCCCTTGTCTTAGCGCCACCTACTCTGACTCGGCGGTCTTTGGTGGCTGTCGCTCGTGGTTGATAGTTGCGCTGATCAACTAGGGAATCTGACCAGTTCCAAGTGATGCAGTCATAGCGGAGAGCGTCGAGTGGATCTTCTCGCCCATCCTTCTTAGGCTGCTCTTTGTTGTCCCATCCATAGCTCATGATGGCCTTCCTGATTGAGTTCCCTAGAGCGCGCTCGCCATTATCCCACACCTCTTTAGTGATGAGATATTGACCTCGAGCAAATGCCCGCTTCAATCGCTGAATCCCATTGAGCACATCTGTCCTGATGGGGTCGGTGTTCGACCGCAAGGGTAAACCAAGCCCATGAGGTGGATTACCTCTCATTGCTCGGAAGGCTGAGCGCCCTGTCTGATCATTTCGCGCTCTACCGGCCTTGTCAGCGACTCCATTATCTAGCCATATCCTCTCAGCCGGTGCAGAGCTCCTCAGCGAGCGAGGCCACGCCACAGCTAGGATAAGGGTGGCTAGTTGAGCGGTGGTCACCTCTTGAGGGTTGATCTCAGCGCAGATCACATCGGCGCCAAGTTCATCGTCATGCACGATAATCAACACCGATGGTTTTCTGAATCCCCAGTCGATGGCGATACGTCCGCTCATCGAGGGCTTATACTTCCAACCGCTGATAACGTGGCGCGACTCATCGAACTCAGAGTAGATGAGCCCTGAGGGTGGCCGTGGCTTGTTCATCACCATAGCCTCACGCTCAGCCTGAGGCAGAAGCTTAGTGGCCTCGAACCATTCAGCGCTAAGGTTGGCTGAGTTCACATATGAGGTATAGAGGAGAGGTTGGCAGCCGGCCTCTTCTGCCAGGTTGCACCACCAAGCGCCGCTCACCGGCAGACCCACAAGGATCATGATGGGGCTCGGCCCCGCTCTCAATCGACCCATCGCCTTATGAGCCACCTCTGCTGAGAGCGTCTGACACTCATCGATGAGGCAGACACCCGAGGTGATGTTGAGCCCCTCGAGCGGGTTGTGGGTGGCGTCTCGTGTGCCAGGTCGATAATACGAACGACACCACACGGTTGAGCCATTCGGCGCTGACCACTGTCGCAGAGTATGGTTATACGTCCAACCGAGTTTGGATAACCACTTCTCCATCTCAGGCATCAATACTGAGTTGTAGCGTGGGTTCGTGTCGGTGACGAGTAGTGAACTAGTGCCAGGTCTAAACCGAGAGATAAACAGCAGAGCAAAGACAAGCGCCGAGGTCTTGCCTGATCCCCACCCACACCGCGCCGCTATGATTCTCTCACTGCGAGCGATCCGAGAGATGATCCCATGCTGGAGCTCGTTGAGCCTAATCATCCAGCTTTAGCCCTGCATCGGTGACGAGCCACCTCTCCTCAAGCCTGACCTTATCTGATCCGACTTTGATCACGCTGACCTTAGCGCCGCGCTCAACATCTAAGATGTCGTGATAGCAGATCTGATGAGGCTCACTGAAGTCTTCACAGCAGATGAGGCGATGCCATCCGTGAATCTGATAGTCCTCACGCTCATGGGAGGCATAACGCGACCACGAGCGCCTGAGGTAGACTCTAGTCGTCTGTTTCTTCGCTGTTTGTTGTTTCATCGGTGACCTCCTCATAAGGCTTGGCGATCTGCTCAATCATGCTGATGATGATGTCATCAGTCTCGTTGGTGGTGTTAGATACGTTGACGTCGACCTCTCGCTTGGCACCCCACCGATCAGGGAAACGCCGCTCGAGTATCCAAGCCGCCGCGCGCCAGTCCTGCTTAGCCTCACCTTGATATCTGATGGACTCGAGCAAGACAGCCTCACTAAAATCCTTGGCAGCCTCAACCTCTTCAGCGAACTCTTCATCTTCTTCTATCCATCGATAGTAGGTTGAGCGACTGATGGAGCTTTGAGTACAAGCGGCGTCAACGCTCATTCCTGTTCTCAGGTTTTCAAGTAGCTTCTCGCGCTTCTCTTTGCGCTTAACCTCTCGTTTGGTTGATTGCTTTGGCATTCTTCAAAGTCTCCCTAATGTGATCTCGTAGAGCTTTGGTCTTATTATACACATCGAGGTCATCAGGATCATTGAGGTCAAGCTGTTCCTCGAGGCGCATCACCAAGAGGCGGTCAAGCTCTTTGAGAACTCGGTGAGTTTCTGCTTCGCGCGCGCGTTGATCAGGTTCTTTTTGTTTCATTATGACTCCGGGCCTATTAGCTCAATCATGCCTAGTAAGACTGCTCTCTCCACCGCAGCTTCCATCAACTCCTCAAGAGTCTGAGTTGACTTGAAAGCTAAGAAAGCTTGTGTGATTTCATCATCTCTAAAACAGTCTTCAATCTCTTCTCTCAGATCATTAATCAAGCTAAGCATCAAGGCTTGGCGCTGAATGGAGTCTAAAGAACGTATTACCTTAATGTTGTCTTCAAGGCTTAGTGTTTGATTATAAAAGCCTAATGCTTCTAAAACAGTCATGTTTCATCCTTTTGTTAATATATCTGCAGCACAAGAGGCTGAGACTTTTCCTGTTGTAGCTCCTTTATTTCATAGGTAACTACAACGTGTTTTTTTATCTCGACGTTTAGTGAACGCAGTAACGTTTTGGCGCCGATAAGAGTAAAACTGCGATCATATCCATATTCCCAACGATGACGCTCTAAATAATGCGCTACTTGCCCAACAGTTTTTGAAGAGAACTGTCCATAAAGCTCTAACTCATTATTCTTCATCCAAACGATTGGCCCCTTAATCCTATAGCCTAATCTAAGCTTATCAAAAAGCTCATCTCTTAGAACTCTTACACACTTACCACTAGAATCTCTCATCTTGATATGAGTGGCACGCGCTGAATTTCTTATTGCTTCTAGGCCGAGGTCTGTATGCACTGGCGCTCGACTAGGAGAAGCAACAATCTTATTTAAGCAGTGAGGGTCACCTATGTACCACTCAAGCATCTGAGTCTCTAAGTCTGCAAGCTCTTGCCTAGAATCTGCAAAAGCTAAGATCTCCATCTTCCAAATGAACTCAGGATGTTGCTCTTTAAGCTTGCGCACCTCTTGAGATGAGCCTTTATAGTTGCAGGTCTTATCAGTGCATGAGTAAGAGCGACCGGTGCAATAATGCGAGCCGATATAATAAACACCTAAGTCTTCTGAAGACAGTTGATAAACGTAGTAATCACTTTCAAATGAACTCTTGTCCATAACTTCACTTTCTCTCTGATAAGAGCGCATTAATACTCGTTGGGTGTTTATCGGCGGGTGAATCCATCACCCCATGATGGTGGGTTGTGACTCTGAGAGAGTGGCTCAGGTGGTAGAAAAGGGTCAGGCTTTTGACCGGTGGAGTGATCAGGCTCTTTATCGAGCAAGCGCCAAGTTGTGCAGCGTACTTCCCAAAGTGTTTTATCATCCTTCCCCTTGAAGCTCTTGAGCTGGCCTTCGATGTAGATCTTGGCCCCTTTACGGATGGTAGAGGCGGCGCGATTGGATGACTTGTCCCATACCTTAATGGTGTGCCACTCGGTGGACTTCTGCCACTGTCCTCTTGAGTCCTGATAGTTCTCGTGTGTGGCTAAACGGAAATAGGTGAACGGTTGACCGCTCTGAGTAGTGCGCAACTCGGCATCTTGTCCGACGTTGCCGATGAGGGTCACTTTGTTAATCATGGTTGGTTAACTCTTTCTGAGCCGTTGAGGGTGTATGTGATGAAACGAATCTGAAGATGATCTCTCTGAGCAGCTGCGAGCGTGACCACCCAAGCCGATGAGCGATCTTGTCTAGTCGAGCGAGCTCAGGGGAGCTCACCCGCGCTGAGATTGTCTTGTCTGATGTGCTCATGATTCCTCTTTATGAAGCGCCCTCACTGAACGGTTTTCTCTGACACAAAGTTCCATTTATGTTTAAGGGTCAGTGAGGGCTAGGTGAGCTTCTCACTTCTATAATAACTCTGTCAACCGCCTTGTGTACATTGTTTACAACTCTGTAAGTATTTGATCTTAGAGACGTCTACTTTGTTTACAGATTAACTAGGCCTTTATCACTGCGGTTAAAATCGGTGAAGCGAGAGACTTTATTGCAGTGAAAAGGATAGACAGCATAACACCAAAGTGATAAGACTGTCGATGGTGGTTTTTCAAGATTCCTCCTTGATTGCGAACAACCACCAGTTAACCTCTTCTCATGGTGATGCCAACTCGAAAAGAGACATCATGAGAAGGGTGTTAGATGAAGCCTTGATCAGCCCCCTAAGTAGTTACGTCCAGTTGCTCAGGGCTTCATCTAACACCCCAAGCGCTCATATCGACCTGATCAAGTCGCCGATCTCTCCCCACCATCTCAATCGGTCGAGGGAACATCGCGCCAAGTCGGCTCTTGACCGCTGGATTCTCGCTGAAGATGTTGAGCAGCTGATGAGGATAAACGTTGGAGGTCATCACCACACTCAGCTCACCGGCGCCCCACTGCTGATAAATCTCTTGGATCAGCTCCACAGTCTGACTGAGCCACCACGGACTCTTATTGGCTGAGCCACCGACGCCCGCGAACTCATCGATCAAGAGCAGGTCGATACCGGCGAGCCAGTCTTTGAGAGGGTCTTTGTTGTTCTTGTCTTTCCAGCTCGCCTTGATCTGGTTCATGATGCCGATGTGAGAGATATAACGAACCTTCAAGCCGAGGTAGGCAGCCTCACGAGCGAAGCAGTAAAGTAGAGAGGTCTTTCCGTTGCCAGGTTGACCATAGACATAAAGTCCGTGGGGAGCTCCCTGACAACCTCCTCTCAGATACTCGAGCATAGATTCGACCGCCGCCTTCTGCTCGGGTGAGTCTGGCTCGTAGGTTGAGAAGTTCATATTGATTGCATCTGATGGGAGTCTCATCTTGTCGAGTCGCTTTAGCCATCGGCGCGGCTTCTCGCATCGAGGACACATGGAGGCCACCTGAGCCATTCTGTTTGGAAGCCACTCATAGTTCCATCCCTCTTGGCAGTGACCACAGAAGGGGACCGGCCTTGGCTTTAGATATCCCGCTTTGAGATCTATCCAGTTTCTCGCCTCGAGGTTCTTAGGCTCAAGATCTGAGAAGTCGAGATCAACTTTAGGAGGTTGCTCGCTCGCTCTAGCGCGCGCTCCTGCTTTGAGTTCTGCGATGATGTTGGTGTAATCGCTGAGGTCTAGCTTGCTCATCTCGCTCATCGTCGGCCTCCATTGTATCGAGCAACGATATCTTCATATCTTTCAAACTTCTTGGGTTGAGGTGGTTGAGTCTCTCGTGTTGGTCGTGGAGTTGGCAGCTTCCACCCATAAGGATTCTCGCGCGTCTCCTGAGTTACAGGCTCCTCTAAAGACTGATTGTTTAACTGATTGTTAAGCTGATTATTATTATACGACTCTGTGACGTAATGATTACGACTCTCTGACGTATTGGTTACGTCACTCTGTCGTATTGCGTCACTCTGTCGTATTGCGTCACTCTGTCGTAATGCC
>Ga0196901_1000251_pt1 | contig 29165 bp, 32 predicted proteins | sample CB_VirMetaG_FD_169099 | JGI IMG/M metagenome (GOLD analysis project Ga0196901, IMG submission 169099) | Freshwater to marine saline gradient viral communities from Chesapeake Bay - CB_1504_1 Viral MetaG (v3) (version 3) | ecosystem: Environmental > Aquatic > Marine > Coastal | place: USA... | reverse complement strand
CATATATCTCGTTTTTTGGAAAACACTCTTGTGTCATCTGATACAATGCACGGAATGGAACCCGAACCCGTAGACCTATCATCTCAACTGTACGAGGACCGGCTCCTGGTCTTCCTCGAGGACCAGGAGGTGAAGGGGTTCCGGCAGGTGTACCTGACGCCGAAGCAGTTTCAGAAGATTTCAAATGCAATTATTTGTGAAACCGCGTCGCGGGACAAAGTAACTACTAATAAATCTTTTGGAGAAGAACTTGTCCCCATAAATTTGGAGGAGCACAGGATTATTCCAGAAGAACTTTTCGAAGGTATGAACAGTATCAATTTATAATTGACTTTATTTCTCTCGGCTTGTGTTATATTTTGCATATGTCATTGCACACACCCGGAGCTCTCCAAGGGGAGCTCGAAGGACAGCACCGGGACGCTCTCTTGCAGCTCCTTAAAGTAACCGAAACCGCTCACGGTGCTATTCCCACATACGCCTCCCACTCCCACGTCCCGCTGTCGGACCTGGAATCGGAAATCGAACGACTCGTGAACGAGCCCACACTCAAGAAGCTTAAGGCGGTCTTCCTTTCTATTAAGAAAAATGGGCTCACGTACCGGGAGGCGTGCATGATCCAGAGATGTGACCCGGACATATACCAGGACCTGGCCCAAGAAGTTCCAGCCATCGCAAAATTGGTTGAAATTAGTATGCTTGAATTCAAGGAGAAGCTCCTGAATGTTTTGAGTAATAAGGCAATCTTGGAGAACGACGACAAGCTCGCTCAATATCTCTTGGAGAAAAGATTCGAACAGGAATTTGATAACTCAATGAAGAAACTCGCCGCGCGCAAGGACACGGGACACGACCCTGTAACGACTGCCCTTATCTTTATTCAGCAGGCAGACAAACAAGCCATTGTAGATGCCTCGGCTGCAGAACCAGATTTCGAAGTAGACGCGGAGGACGCAGAAATTCTCGAGGGTAAATCGGTATTGGATAGTATTTGAATATAATATATGGCAATTAACGAAGAAGGAGTGAAGAAGATACACGAGAAGCTCTCGGACCGGGAGTGGCGGCTGAATAATCTCTACTACATCAAGGACAAGAAAGGGAAGAAGGTACTCTTTAAGCCGAACGTGGCACAGAGAGAGCTCTTGGATAACCTCTGGTACATGAATATCGTTCCGAAGGCCCGGCAGCTTGGTATTACGACGTTCTTCACAATCCTATATTTGGACGCAGTTCTCTTCTCGGAGAACAAGACAGCAGGTATCATCGCCCATAGGCAGGAGGACATGAGAAAGATCTTCCGAAACAAGATTGTATTCGCCTGGGAGAACATGCCGGACTGGGTGCGAATGTCGATTGGGGAGCCGATTATTCAAACTGCGAACGAAATTGTATGGAATAAGGGTCAGAGTATCTTCGTGTCGATGACAACACGCTCTCAGACGCCCAATTTCCTCCATATCAGCGAGTACGGGTACATTTGTAGTCATGACCCTGCAAAGGCCGACGAAATCCTTACAGGGGCGATTAACAGCGTTGACGCGGGACAGATGATTTCGATTGAGTCGACGGCGGAAGGGAGGGAAGGTCATTTCTATAGACTAACGATGTTGGCGAAGAAACTTAAGGACGAGGGGCGGAAGCTCACACGTCTTGACTTCAAACTATTCTTCTTTCCATGGTTCTTGGACGAAGGGTACCGGGTGAAGGAGGATGAGCGGGATCTTGTAAAACTCAATCAGAATGATGAGGCTTATTTTAAGAACTTGGAACAGCAACACGACATCAAGCTCGATGATCTACAGCAGAAATGGTACGTGAAGAAGAAGGAGACGAACGGGGAGGGGATGTACAGAGAGTTCCCAAGTACGATTGACGAAGCGTTCGCCGTATCACTCGAAGGTGCGTACTACAAGTCACAGATGGATAGAGTCTACCTCGAGAACCGAATCGGGTTCTTCCCTGTGGACCCTGCGTTTGAGGTGGACACAGCATGGGACCTCGGAATGAACGACCAAACCGTGATTCTGTTCTTCCAGACAATCGGGCCAGAGATTAGATTCGTTGATGAATACGCGAACTCGGGCCAGGGACTGAAACACTACGTCGATGTTCTTCAGGAAAAGAAATACAGATACGGAAAACATCACCTACCGCACGATGCTGCAGTGCGGGATATCTCAACGGGATTTTCTCGGGAAACGATGTTGTGGGATTTGGGATTGAGTAACACATACATATCCCCTCGACTTACAGTCCTAGAGGGAATTGATAAAGTGCGATTACTTTTCCCAAGATTCAGATTTAATGAATCAACTACCCCACTAATTACGGGAGCTCTTGCCTCGTATCGAAAGGAGTGGGACGCGAATAATGGTGTGTGGAAAAACAGTGCCAGGCACGATGATTCATCCCACTTCGCAGATGCACTCCGAAGTATGGCAGTCGTTTGGAATGAAGGTCAGGCCCAATACGGAGGGGAAGGGGAAGCCCAAATAATTTCAGTCTTCGGATAACCCTATTGTCTTTCCAAAAATGTTGTATAGTGGGGGTATGTCAAACGTTGATGTCGTAACTCCCAATCCAGGAGCCATCGCTCCTACAAATCCCCTTGATAAAAAACCTAGCCCAGAGGCTGGAACTTTTCCGGACTTTACAATTGAAGAACAAAACTATCTAACGTATTTAAATATTCGTCTGCGTAACGCAAAAGAAATGCGTAACCAGCAGTGGCAAGAATTTTCTCGAATGACCTATCTCCAGAACTATGAGAATAACGAGAAAGTTGCAAACACATACATCGAACCAAAAACAAATCCGGAGGACCCTGTAGTTTCATCTGGAACAATCCAAACAAAACTCAACACACTGGTTTCGCATATCGTGAATCTCAATCTGACTGCGGAAGTTATTGCATTCGCAAAGGGAAATAAAAAATTGGCGGACCTCGGTAAATCATTTACCGATATCATGGACATCACTGCGGAACACGACGGAGGAACCGATGGGGGTGATGAAGAAAAGAAGTTACACAGAATTCTCGAACTGCTAAAGCAGGGAACTGTGTTCGTACAAGAGCAGTGGGTTGTGAAGCGACAAATGAAGAAGGAATTGAAGACAGCATACAAGGGAAGTTTCAGAGATTTTGGAGGGTACACAGAAAAACTCGTGACGGTATTCGAGGGACCGGGCCGAGAGGTGATGTACGCACCGAATGTATATCTTGGAGATATAACAAAATTCTCAATGTCAGATCAGCCGTTTATCTTTACGGTTGAGCAAATGAGTTACGACAAGGCAAAAGAAATTTATGGACAGTTCGAAAACTTTGAGAAGTATGTAAAAGCTGGAATGCCACCGTCATCAGTTGCAACAAGCACTGGAGATTCTCAAGGAAATGCACAAACAATTTATGATGCAAAGTTCCGACTTACACAACTGCAGTCAGGTGATGTTGAAATCATTAAGTACCAAGACGAAGGGCGGGATGAATTCCAAATTGAAATCAACGCTATTCCCATGCTTCCTATTGGGTTTCCTCTTTCTGCAGTAACACCCGCAGGAAAATTCAATATCACAAAGCAAGTTCTCTTCGTGAAGAACTCACAATTTGCATACGGAGGATCATTCGTAACAAGCGCAAGTCTCTACGAATTGTCACGACAGATTGACGAGATGATTCGTCTGTTTGTTCTTAAGACACGGAAGAGTATTACTCCACCATATATTAATACGTCATCAAAAATCGTATCAAAGCGATCACTCTTGCCAGGAAATATCTCACAGGGAATTCCACCGAACGCACTCATCCCAATTGGAACAGAGAGCCAGGGAGTTACCACTGGAGAATTCCAGATGTACAACGAACTACAAAGGCAGGTGGAGCAGGCGACAGTGTCGGATGTGTTCCAAGGACAGCAAGCACGAAGTGGAACAACTGCAACAGAGATTCTCGAGGTACAACGACAAGCACGAATTTCACTTGGACTTATCGTTCTGGCAGCATCACTTCTGGAAACAAAAATTGGATACCTTCGTCTTTGGAATATTCTTGGGAAGTACATTGAACCGATCGGACGAACTGTTCGGGGTGATAAAGACGTTCTAAAATTCCGAGCTGTATCTCGTGACATTGATCTTCCAGGAGAAGGAAAGGGAGAACGACGAACACTCTTTACTGATCAGGCACTACCGGCTCCAGAGATTGTGGAGATGCTGAACGTTAAGAAAACTGACGAGGCAGGATATCCTGTGAAGCATATTTATATTTCAATTCGAGATCTTAAGGCAGCGATGATCACATGGAGGATTTCAACTGTTGCGAAGGAGAAGGATTCATCACCAACACGAAGGCTTCTATTCCGAGAGCAACTCGGGGATGTTCTCGCTCTTATGCAGATTGGAAGTCGTCCGAACATTAAGGGACTTGAAGACGAGATGGCACTGTCATACGGAATTGATAGGGCAAAGACATTCTCGGATGAAGCAGCTGGACCAGAACTTGAAGAAGTCGCTGCATCTGCTCAAGGGAACAGAGAGGCGGGGAACTTCACAGGAGGGAGAGCAAACAATCCACAAGTTCCAACAACTCCTCCAGTATCCGGGTAGTTAGATGATATAGTTGGGGGATAGTCAACATTGCACATGATTAAATTCTTAAAAGGCACAGTCTCCAGATGGTTCGATGTACGAAGCGAAAATGTTCGCCTTCGTTTTGATAACCAGGATGCTCAGAGCCGAATAAAAGAATTAGAACATGCACTTTTAAGTAAGGGTGCCCGTAGGATAAAGATTATTGATCCGTTTGATGGAGAGCCTACTGATTTAGAATATAGGCAGGTGTATGTGGCACAGGTTGCAGCTTTCTTTCAAGATATTTTTGAAAGAAAAGGTACTGCTATGATTGCTGATGTTAGGGAGCAATTGGCTAAGATGAATTATGCAGAGGAAATTCCAAAAGACGTTCCTCGTGAATCCATCGACTGGTTCCTTAGAGGGAGTGAGAGTGCATTGTGGTTGCTATACGAATGGATGGAAACAATTACTGGCGAACACAAGTCGAATATTAACGATAAAAATTAATCCTATGGGAAAATTTACAGATGCAGAAGGGAATGAGGTAGAGGCTTTCACAGCAGAAGAAGTGACAGTCAAGCAGGCCGAAGCCGTGAAGGCAGCAGAAGATGCGGCAGCCGCAAAGAAGGAAGAGGATGATAAGAAGGCAGCAGAAGATAAAGCTGCAGAAGATGCTCGAATTGCAGCTGCAGCCGAAGGTGAGCCAGATGCGGTAACAGTACTTACAGGAAAGTTGGAGGGTCTTACAAAGACAATGTCGGAATCAAGAAAAGGGGAAGTTCTTTCTAAGTTTAAGTTTGAGGACGCTGAAGTAAAAGCTTCTGTAGCAGCCAAGTTCGATCAACTTGCCGCAGCCGGATATGAAGATACAGCAGAAGGTTTCGCACAACGTGCGGTAGATGCCTATACTATTATTGTAGGTTCTTCTCCCACTGCTGGAATGGATGTTTCAGGGTTTGCGGGTGGACCAGCACGAGATCAGCAGGAAGTTAAGAAGGATGGATTCTCGGCAAAAGATATCGAGATTCAAACATCATTAGGTATTACTCAGGAGATGCGAGATAAGCACTCACCAACTAAAAAATAATTTATGGACGATATTAATAAAGATACAGAAGTAAAGGGAAGCGCTGTGGTTGATGAAGCTATTAAGGCTCCCGCGGCACCAGCTCCTAAGGTAGAAGCACCTGCACCAACTGAAGTAAAAGAAGTTGTTTCAAATACTCCTGAAGCACCAGTAATGGTAAGTGTTGATGCAGCAAAGCTTGATCGTCTCTTGGAGAAAGTGGCAACGCTAGAGTCAAATCAGAAGCAGTATGAGAAGACTGCATCACAGGATCAGATTGCAAAGATTGAAGCTCTCCGAAGAAGTGGAAAGCTCGTAAAGAATGTAAAGCTTCGTTCAATCGACGGGAAGTATATCGTTGGATGGAAAATGATTAAGGACGATGTATGGATGGAGGGTAATGTTCTAAAAGAGAATCAGATTGTAAAGGTGTTCTTTGAGGATGCAACCGATAAGGAGTTGAATTATCGAGACTTTATTAGGATTGCTGCATACTTTGAGTTCGAAGTTATTTCACAGAAGATAGATAACACAGGACAGACGCAGTACGAAGTTGAGGACAAGCAAGGTAAAAATCTAACTATCAACGAGAAATATGTTAACTAAAACAATGAGTGTAGGGCAGTTTATTGGTCCTGTTAAAATCGAAGAGATTAACGAGATGGAGTACAAGACTCCAGCTGGTCAGGTAGTGTACAAAGTCCTGTGTGATGATGGACGAGTTCGTATTATTACTGAGAAGCAAATTGAAACATCAGTTACTGACGAAGTGTCAGATTGGACTTCTCTCCGAGAGAGGAGAATGTTCCCTCTTGCGGAAAAAGTTCTTGCAATGATGCTTGAGTACAACATGGCAGTCGGAGATATGGAACACTTGTTCTTGACTGTAGGACGAAGTGTTGATGAAAGCTTCAACCAGGCAGCTTCAATTCTTTGGCACGGAGATGATACAAATTATACTCCTGGTTCTGAAACCAATGGTGATGAGCGCGTGTTTGTACAAGCAGATAAAGTATTAAAAAATGGAACCCCAGATAAAACAGACGGACCTACTGCCGCTTAGTGCGCAGGAGATGGAATTATTGTTCCTTATCCGACACAGGCACAGGTATGGATCAATAGAGATTGTTACTCATGACGGGAAGCCTGTTGATGTCATTAGAACAACAGACAGAAACCGTCTTGGGAAATGGGAACAGTAATCACACTGTTGATAACTCTTGACGTAAGTTATACGTAACGTATAATTGCAAACAGTAAAAGAGGTCCCACCGAAAAACGGCGGACGCTACGCATTTCTAGTAAATGTTTGGTGTCCGCCGTTTTTCGTTAGCAGTGTCTGTCGCGTTTCGTGCAATGTGGCGCGCCAGGCACTGCTCGGGATGAGCCCCGGAGAACCCCGGGTTAACAAAAAATATGTGTCCATTCGCCACGTTCACACATTATTAATAGGCGATAATTATTAAAATTATATGTCATTTAAACCTTTTTCAGGACGATGGAAGTCAATCTGGCTGCCTGTAACACCTTCAACAGTGCTTGCAGCCCAGTCAATTGTTACTTTTACTACAGGAAAGCTTGTAGCTTCTACAGCTGGAACAGCTGCAGTAGCTAACGTTGGTATCGCTGTTGGTGTAATTGCCGCAGCCGATTCTGATTATGCAGATGATCGTCTTATCGAGGTTCTTGTACCTACTGAAAAGCATGCAACAGTAAAAGCTACTACAGCTTCTCTTGTTGCTACTGATGTTGGTGGAGAGTTCGATCTTACAGACGCTTCTACTGTTAACCGAGCAGCCAGTTCTGTTGATGCTGTTAAGTGTATGAAGTATCTCAGTGGTACTGAAGGTGTCTTCATGGTTAAGTTTAACGGTTCTTACTAGTCAAATTATTACTTAAGTCATTATTATGGATCTAAATACAATAACTCTTTCGGACTTCGTACGAAACGCAGAAATCCTGTGGCTTGCGGGGAAAGATATGTTCAGCGCAGAGATGCGTGGATCGGGAATTATTCGAGAGATTAACATCCCGCAGAACACTGGAAACACACGAGAGTTCTCAGAAATTGACCTTGAGCAGTACGCTAAGGTTAAGGCAGAGCGAGAGCAGGCAAAATATGCAGATGTACAACAGGGATACAGTAAGGTGGGGACACTGTACCGTGTAGCACTTGCAGAGGCTATTACTTACGAGATGCGATCTCAAGGTAAGTATCTTGATGTACAACAGCGTCTGACAAACCTTCTTCCTACAGTAATGAATCGTCTGGAGCTTGATCTTCAGCACCGATTTACTTTTGGAACAGCAACGTCATACACAGACCTAGATGGTCGAACTGTTGATACAACTGTTGGAGATACACTTGCACTCTTCTCAACTGCTCATACGTTGCGAGGGTCTGCATCAACATTCCGTAACCGACTAGCAAACAACCCGCAAGTTGCGCGAGGTTCACTAGAGGGAATGGAGAAAATGCGTATCGAGAACAGTCTTAATCAGTTTGGAGAAAAGGTGCCCGTTTCTGACGACATCCTTTGGACAACTGATGATCCAAACACTATCAATACCGTACGGGAGCTCCTACAGTCATCTGCGGAGATCTCAGCACCTAACGCTGGTGTTGTAAACGTATACCGAGGTAAGTACAAGCACGTGAAGCTTTCACGAGTTGCTACTGATGCTTCTGGAAACGTTGATAGTACAAAGGCAAAGTACTGGGGACTTATTTCAAGTCGTCGAAGTGCCTTTTACCTTGGAATGCATGAAGAGCCACGTGTTATTGCACCAACACCTCGAGGAAACTCAGATGATGCTCTAACAGATGATTGGGTATTCAATGCACGAGGAGGATGGTTGATTGTTATTCCCGCAGCGGGATTCGCAAGCTTCTCATCAGGAGACGGAACAGCTTAGTCAACATTATAAATAACGAGGACTATGTCTTATAGGACGGTGGTGGGTCTTCATTAAAATTGTTATGAATCAAAATTCAGGATACGGGCAGGCCATGCTTGCAATGATAAGCTCAATGGTCCCAGCCTTTGGAAATGTTCATGTTGTATTGAACTCTGCCAATAGTGATGAGAAAAATTATCAACATTTGCAGGATATTATGCCTTCTGATAGTGACGGAAACGTACGTTTCTTTACATCACTTTCAGCAGCGTATGATGCTTGTGAAAGTAATAATAACGATATTATCCTCTTGGATGGTAACAGCTCTCATTCACTTACTACTGGTATCGCGTGGACTAAGAACAGGATCCACGTTATAGGTATGGATGGTGGAGATCGACTAGTACAACAGGGTGCAAAGGTGCAAAATGCTGCAACAGATGCTACTGCATATGTAATTAAGGTTACTGGAGTTAGAAATAGCTTTAGGAATATTAAATTCATTCAGGCAAGCACGGTAGCAACAGCACTTCATGTGCTTGAAGAGGGAGGAGAGGGTAACTTGTACAAGAACTGTACATTTACATTCGGTGTAGTAGATAACCTAGATCTTACAACAGCAACAGAGGTGCTTTGTGGGTCAGACTCTGCGACATTTAGTAAGTGTTTGTTCGGAACAGAAACTCTCCTAACTTCTGCTGCTCGAGCAGTGTTCACTATTGACCAAGTTACTGCTAGTCAGGAATTTAAATCAAATATTCTCGAGGATTGTATTTGGATGATTTCATCATCAAGTGCAACTGCATTGCTATTGAAGGTTGCGGCTAATACAGACGTACTCTTCACTAACTTGTTTGTTCGACCGACATTTATGGCGTCGGTTGATTCCGCGGGAGGAGCTGCGCTTACAAACGCTGCTGCTAGTGCCGCATCACTTGTAAAGGGAACTTTGAACTTTGCAAATCCAAATGTATTCAACTGTACTAACTTTATGGTTACCGCTGACAACGCTCAGATTACGGGACCGGTTCCTACAGCTGCTACAACTGGTATTGGTGTAACACCAGCTTAGTCATTATTTTGGCTTTACTCAGCCCCTTATGGGGTCTGGGATAAGGCCAGAAAGCCTATAATAAATAAATAAAATTATGCAAGATTATAATATTCAAGATGTACGTACCGCGGCAATCCTCACAACAGGATATGTTGCAGGAACAGTGTTGGACTTCAACAATACAAACCCAGCTCTAAGAAATCAGTTAAATATACTGGCATCTTTCACAATTGGGTCACTCACTTCAGCGCAGATTAAAGTAGAGTATTCTAACGATGGAACAACTTACTACCAGGATACATTTGAGGCTATCTCAGGAACAACCTCAACTCTTTCTCTCGGAGAATACAGTATTGCGGGAACTGGAAACTATGTGATTCAGATTCCTATTAAAGCTGCTTATATTAAAATCAGTGCTAAGGGTACTGGAACTGTAACAAGCTCTTCAATGGCGATTAAGGCAGTTGTAGGAGTTGTTTAAATATCATGCCGGGCAAAATAGTAAAAGCTCGGAATGAACTTGAACGCATCAGGGGAGATGTGGCTGATGCTGCCAAGGACCTACAGGTTAGTAAAAGCGAGAAAGCTGCTGTTGATGTCGGCAAACGAAAACTTGAAAGTGCGGTAGTATTACTAAGAGGAGAAGAAGAAGCTTTGGAGAAAAAGTTCATTGAAAAGAAGAGTGAATATGCAAGTCTTTTATCAGAGATGAAAAAGATTTCTAGAATCATAAATTCTTCTAAGGAGGAAACGGCAACAGTTCTCGCACAGGCGCAGCGCGCAAAAGAAACGAAGGAGGAGACATTGGAGCAGCTCGGAAGAGCAACAAATCTCCTAGAAGAAGAATCAAATAAGATAGATGGACTCAAACGAATTCGGGAGGATATTGATCTAGAGAATAAAAACGAAACTAACAGGCTGAAACAAACACAACAGAAGATCCAAATGGCAACGTCGGATCTTCTTGGAGAAGAAAAGCGTCTCGCTGATGTCTCCTTGAGAATTGCAGAGAACGTGGAGGGGTTCAGGTTGTATGAAAGCCGTATTGAAGCGTTCTCGAGGGAGACAGGATTCTTATTAAATTACGATAAATTACCTGAGTATGTCGATAAAAAATAAAGCAGACGACGGAGACGCATCATCACGACAGAGGACTGCCCGCCAGACCTCTCGAAGGAATAAACAAAACGGGGAACGTCACGCATAGCTTATGGCTGGAGGATTTAGTAACAAAACAGATACTGGAACGCCCCTTACAGCAGCAGAACTGCTTTGGGTACAAACTGGGTCCGCCGGTGTTCTTCTTCTTACTGAACAAGGGTCTACTCCAGGAACTACAGCCGGTGTTGGAAAGGTATACTCAAAAACAGATGGAGATCTTTATTATCTCGATGGGTCGGGAGTAGAACATTTACTAAATGTAGTTACTAATGGTTTCGCGGATAATGAGACTCCAAGTGGTACAATAGATGGAGTAAATGATACGTTTACTTTGGCAAATGCACCAAGTCCTGCCGCTAGTTTGATTCTTGTATTAAATGGACAGGTACTTACACAAGGGGTGGAATACACGTTGTCTAGTCTGACAATCACATTCACCACACCTCCTGATGCTGCGTACAGTGGATTACCATTTAAAGCTTGGTACAGATATTAATATGAAAGAATTCCTCAAAACATTTTCAATAATTCTAGGTTTATTTATCTTTGGTAGTTTAATAGCCCACGCTGCTACATTCATTGTTCCACAAGGAGGGACAGGGTCTGCTAACTATACAAGTACTGGAGGAGGTGTGGTTATCACAGGAACGACTCCAACCTCTCCTCTTTTGTCTACATACAGTCCAACTTTTAGCGATTTTAATGCGACGTCAACTAATGCAACATCAACAATCTCACACAATGTGGAAATTGTGGGAGATCTAACTGTAGGCGGAAACTTCTTTGCTCCGGCTGTAATTATCTCGTCTCTTACACAGGGATCAGTACCCTTTATAGGAGCAGCAGGGCTTCTTTCAGAAGACAACGCCAACTTCTTCTTTGATGATACGAATAATAGGCTTGGACTTGGTACAGCAACTCCTGGAGATACACTACACATTGTTGGTGCTGTGGAGTTAGACCATACAGCAACAAACGTGGATGACCACGCTTTTGAGATTGTTGCAGATGCAGCAGGATTCGGAGATGTTAAAGCAATAGACATTGACTACATCACAGGGGCGCTTGCGACTGGGTCAGAAGAGGAGGCTATTCTCGTAAACATTGACGAAACTGATGCTACAGGAGGACACGTTTATGGTCTTAATGTGCTTTCCACAGAAGGTTCGGCGGATAAGATTTATGGACTGCATGTAGGTGTTGGAATTGGTCCTATACACCAAGACACTGGTTCATTTGCTAACCCAACTACAGGTACAAACAACACAGCTTCTACAGATGTCCCAGGTATGATTGATGGAAGTGAGGGGACTAGCACTACAATTTTCGTAGCAGATAACGACTACATCATAATAGGTGCAGCCGCAGAGTTTGTTGAGCTTGAGTTTATTATAGAAACAGGGGCAGGCAACCCAGGGGTATCGCCAACATTTGCTTACTCAACAGCAGGTTCAGGGCAATTTACAACTTTCTCTCCGACTGACGGTACAAATGGTTTCAGGAACTCAGGAGTTGTAGCTTGGTCAGCAGCACAGCTTACTGGGCACACTACGAATGATGACACTGGTACATATGATATTAAGATAACAAGAACACATAATAGTAAAGGTAACGTGTCTCTCTTCTATGCGAAGTCAGCGGCATCAACCATTTACCAATGGGATAAGAACGGAGATATAGATGTACGAAATGCTACTTCAACAAACGCCACTACTACAAATCTAGCAATTACAAGTCTGTCTTCAGCACTCCTACAGGCAGGTGCAGACGGTACCGTTGCAGAATACGCAGGAACTACCTGTACTAACCAATTTGTACGAGCGCTCTCAGCACTAGGGGTGGCTACGTGTGAGACTATCGAGATTGTGCAAGACCTTACCCCTCAACTTGGAGGAACACTAGACTTAAATGGGCAAGACATAATTGACGGTACAACGTTCAAATATGATTCAGCGAACTCTCGACTATCTGTTGGAACAGACGAGCAGACAGTATCTATCGCAGGAGCAACAGCACTTGGTATTAACTTCGGTTCTGAAACAGTAGGTGCTACAGACTTAGTAGACTTCTTCTCTCACAGACACTCAGATATACCAGCTTTTGGTACACACTTCCTAACAGGACGTTCAGGAGGGACACACGCATCCCCTACAATAGTTCAAGATGACTGGAAGCTTTCCTTAATAGGAGCACTTGGTTATGACGGTGCTGACTGGCAACTTGCAACATCTATTGACTCAGAAATAGATGGAACTCCTGGACTAAACGATATGCCAGGACGTTTAGTATTCAAAACAACACCAGACGGTTCAAATGTACCACTGGAAAGACTGAGGATAGATAACGCTGGAAACGTAGGAATCGGAACAACAACTCCAGGCTCAGCACTCTCAGTAGCAGGAGACATCTACACCTCAGGTGCATACAACACCAGTGGTACTACAGGAGGATACCAAATAGATGGAAACCTTATCCTCCAGGCTTCTAGTACAAACTTTAGTACGCTTGTTGGGCAAAGTGCAGGTGCAGCGCTCTTGGCGGATGGTTCATACAATACTGCTGTTGGATATCAGGCACTTTATACTGCAACAAGCTCTGATTACAACACTGCAGTTGGGTACAAGGCACTCTACTCAAACACAACAGGAATCAGTAACACTGCAGTTGGACACCAAGCACTCTCAACAAACACAACAGGAGCAAATAACACTGCAAATGGAGTAAATGCACTCTATAAAAACACAACAGGAAGCAGCAACACTGCAAATGGAGTAAATGCACTCTATAACAACACAACAGGAAGCAGCAACACTGCAACAGGAATTAATGCGCTCTTCTCCAACACAACAGGAGCAAATAACACTGCAGTTGGACTGCAGGCACTCTATTTAAATACAACAGGAGCAAATAACACTGCAAATGGATTTTATTCACTCTACTCAAACACAACAGGAAGCAGCAACACTGCAAATGGATTTTATTCACTCTTCTCAAACACAACAGGAAGCAACAACACAGCACTGGGATATCATGCCCTTCGATACAACGCCTCAGCAACTTCAACCACGGCTATCGGATACCAGGCAGGATACGGAACTTCAGGTGCAACTGCTTCTCAAAACAACGTATTCCTTGGATACCAGTCAGGATACGCAAACACAACAGGAAACAACAACGTACTCCTTGGATACCAGTCTGGTAACTCTCTTACTACAGGAGGTTCAAACATCCTTATTGGATACGATGTAGATGCAACATCTGCTACTGCTTCAAATGAACTTAATATTGGGAATACTATCTATGGAAAATTGAGTACGGGGAATGTGGGGATTGGTACAAACACACTAAGTGCTAAGTTTAATGTGAGTAGTGACACAGACAACAAGGTAGCGATATTTGAAAGTACAGACGCTAATGCATACATAAGCTTCAAAGACGACTCAACTACCGCTGCGATTAATGGTATTGGTGCAGCAGGAGACGATTTAATCTTTCTAACAAATACAGCTGAAAAAGTACGTATAACAAGTACTGGAAACGTAGGTATTGGTACTACAACACCTAACGCACCTCTTACCGTAAACAAAACCAGCACAGGAACTATCTTAAACCTAGAGAGAAGCGATATAGGAATCTCGGTTAAGACTGACATTGTAGACGCTAATGGAGTAACCACTACTTACGGGGGGTTCACTGACACAACCGACTATATTAAAACCTATACTCCTAACACCGCAGGAATCTACCTCTACGCAAACGATACAGGAGACTCTGTAGACAAGAACTTCCGTCTTGGAGTACCTCATTACACAAATGCAGAGAAACCATTTCTGTTCGGTCTTATGACCTCAAATAGTTCAGGTAATGCACTCCTGCTTGGAGGAGGTTCGGGACTTGGAAACGCAGCAACACGCATTAGTCTATATACAGGAGCAACCAATACTACTTCTACTGGGTCAGAGCGTATGCGTATTGATGCTTCAGGAAACGTAGGTATTGGTACTTCAACGCCAACAGTGCAGCTTGCAGTGGAAGATTCTATAGATGGCAACATCTTCCAGCTCTACGACACCGATGGAAACTGTCTCTACAATCCAGAGTCAGGAGGTGTAACCGTAACGTGTAGCTCTGATGCCAGGCTCAAGACTGATATAAAGAACGCAGACTCTGCTCTAGCGTGGTTTAAGGATATTACTATCCGAGACTATGAAGTTATTGCTTCAGGGGATAGGCGTGTGGGAGTTATCGCACAGGAGGTACAGCAGGTACACCCTGAGATTGTTTCAGAGCAAGGAGGATTCCTCAGTGTGGAGCTTCCTAACCTTTGGATGATAGTGCAGGCAATTCAGGAGCTTGCAAATCGTGATGACGAGATTCTACGAAGGCTTGATGCTCTTGAGAGTAAGGTAAAGATGCTCGAAGCAGGGCAGGTGATTACTGGTAAGGCGTGTTGGCGAAAGTAGTATGACACTAGAACAACCACTAGAAATAACAATACTGAAACACCTGGGATTCATACCAGCTATCTTAATAGGACTCTCACTTGAGAGCTTTGTTGTGCTGGCAGTGTTCATGGTTGTGGATACCTTGGTAGGCATTGTGAAGTCTATGGTTATAGACGGTTGTAGGTCTTTCAGGTCATTCAGGCTTGCCGCAGGTGTTAGCTCTAAGGGTATTATTATTCTTGTGCCACTTCTTGTGGCATGGGCTGGAAAAGGAGCAGGAGTAGACCTCACATTCCTTGCACAATCAGTGTTGGGTCTTTTGATATTCTCAGAACTGTATTCAATACTTGGTAATCTTCATGCCATTCGTATGAGGAAGCATGTGCCTGAATGGGATGCAGTAAACTTTGTATTGCAAAAAGTACAAGCGGTTATAGAAGCTCTTATTAGAAACGGTAGCTCAAGAAAATAATATGGATGAAGAAACAACAAAGGTAACAGCAGGAGTTATAACAGGAGTAATACTTGCAAGTGGAAGCACTGTTGCCGTCATGCAAGAGCAAGTGGATCTTGCCGTACAAGAGAAAACTATTGCTCTTGAAGAGAAGGCTTTGATTTTTGATCAAAAAGGACAGGTATTAGAACAGTATGTTTTTGCACAGGTGCGTATTGGAGAGATTCCTAGACTTAATGCATCTGTAGTAACCGACGCAGAATATTACGAGGCTTTCTATCGACAAGCAGAAGCAAAAGGAGCTCTACATAAAGAAGATCTTTTTGAAGGGTTGAGGGATAAAGCAGTAGAGAATGGCGAAGCTTGTGCTAAGATATAAAGTATGTCATTCATCTATACTCGTGCAAACCTAAAGACACGTTTCAACGCTCAAATACAGGGTAAATCTGGGCTACTTATTAGTGCTGACGATTTGTGTAATGAGGCAATGCGTGAGGTTGGTACTGAGATTGATCTTAGGTCTCGGAGGAGAAAAGCAGTACTAACACCAAATCTTTTTAATGGTATTTTTGAGTACGCATGCCCGAGTGATTTGCAGGCATATAGCATCATTGATATTCCTCCGCAGGCAGCACGAGAAGATGGAGAATTTGAGTTTGTCCCTTCTGAACAATTTTTACGTAATCCACGGAGGGGAGATATTTCTATAAATGATTTCAATGGAGTGCGGGTACTTCTTATTAATTCTGACGTTTCGGATAGTGAGGTTTCTATAAATCCAATTACAAGCATTTCAGCAAACGGACAAACGTGGACTGCGTTTGGAGATGCCACAAATGTTGCCACTGACTCTGACCGATACGTGAAAGGTTCTGGGTCTGTTGAGTTTTCAATAAGTGCAGCAGGAGGTACAACTGCTGGAATACAAACATCGGATCTTGACTCAATAGACTTGTCAGAGTTTATTTTGCACGTAGCTTCTGTGTTCACTTACGCACGAATAACTGATCCAACAAATATCACGAATTACATTTTACATCTTGGAACTGATTCAAGTAATTATTATGAATTTACTGTTACAGTTCGAAATGACGGAACGGCTTTCGTAGCAGGACAGAATCTTCTAAGATTTGATCTGGCCTCACCTTCACAAACTGTGTTAAGTCCTGATGCAAATAACATAAACTATGCAGCTTTGTACATGACGAAGGATGCGAGCAAGGTTACAGAAGCTGACTATGCCTTTAACTGGCTTACTGCGAAGAAAGGAAAGTACTATGACGTTGCGTACTACTCAAAGTTCGGTTGGCAAACATCTGCGGGAGCTTATATTGAAAACTCAACAGATGACAGTGATCTTATTGTTGCCGATACTGATGAGTTTGATCTAATTGTAAAAAAAGCCCGTGTGCTTGCCGCAGGGGAGGCCGACCTTCCTGACTCTCAAATCAAACGACTCTCAGACGCATATAAACTTGCGCGAACAAATTATCAAGCAAAGTCTCCAAGCGAAGTAAAAACAGTGATTAGTAGTTACTATAATTATAATTAACGCATATGAAAGACAATGTCGTTGATATAGAAAACTTTGGGAAAGGGTTTTATGCTCTTGAAGATACTACAAAATCTCCTGTAGGATCTCTTCGTGTAATGAAGAATGCTCAAGTAACTGATCGTGGAGGACTTGCACCACGACCAGGAACACTTCTCCTTGGTACAAAAAACACTAATGGAGCTCCTGTAAAAGGACTCTATAATTTTCGTAAGTCATTTGGCCAGGACGAACTTTTAATAAAGCCTTATGATGATGAACTTGAGGTTTATTCAAAAAACAATGCAACAGCTGGATGGTTTCGTTTGAAGGATAGCTTCACTTTAAATAAAGAATTTGGGTTTGTAACCTCTTTGGTAAATACAAGCAATGAGGACTTCGTAGCTGGATGTAATAGGCATGAGCCATACTTTGGGTGGACTGGAGCAGTTACGTTGCTTAACGGGGCTCTCAGTGGGGCTGAGACAGCTGTAACTGTTGACTCAACACTTGTTGTTGATGTTTATGAGTCTAAAACCGCTGCGTCTTCTTCTACCACTACTCTTGATGTCTCTGGAACGCCATGGGCGGCAAGCATGTGGATTAACTTTTATGTCCTCATTACAGATGGGTCCTCTATTGGGAAGATATCAAAGATCACTGCTAACACTTCAAGTCAGATAACTTTTGATGCAATAGCAGGGCTTACGGGTACTCCTACTTTTGAAATTCGTAAACTGGCATTTCCTGCTAGTGGAACGATTATTTATGGGGGTACAACTATTGCATATAGCGCAATTCCAACTTCAACAACCTTTACTGTTTCTTCAGCACATGCAGCTGCAGATAATACTCCTGTGACACTTGTTCCTACAGAGTATCCAGCTGCTCCTCGAGGAAATAGACTCGCGAATTATCTTGGGCGAACAGTGGTGGGTAATGTGCGTTCTGCTCTCGCGCGTGATTCTGGTGGAGCTTTACAAGGTTACTCTTCAGCGGGGAGCTACTTTGTCTCAAAGATTAATGATCCTTTTGATTTCTCATTCGCAGCAACACGAGTAGCAGGAGAAGGAGATCTTATTGGAACTCCTTATGGAGGAGGAGATATCACTGACGTTAAAACGCAAGAAGATGCTGCGTACATTCTTAAGAAGTACTACATCGAATCTGTTAAGTATTCGCAGGATGCAAACGATCTCGCAGTGCGTGACCCCCTAAAGTCAGGGATTGGCTCTATTGGGAAAGTTACAATCGGACGTGATGACCTCTACTTCTTTACAGGAGGAAATGCCCTTACATCAATTGGGCGTGTAAAAACAAAGGACATCCGTCCTGAGACTCTTAATATTGGAAATAAGATTAAGCGATATCTTGATGCAGCTGGCCTTGACGATGTTGGTCGAGGAATTGAAGTTGCTAATAAAATATATTTCCCTATCAAATCAAGTCCTACTGCTACTGCAAATGATGCTCTTCTTGTGTACAACCGTGATGATGATTCATTTGAGGGTATCTGGGACATTGCTGCAAATGACCTGGAGGAATTTGGGGGCAAGTACTACTTTGGGTCATCAATTGATTCAAACGTATATCAGTTGTTCTATGAGCACTCTGACGTTGAGGGTACGACGAAATATCCAATCGCCTTTGATGCTCGTACACACTTCATGAACCTTACTGCCTCAAAGTCAAACCTTCAGGCCATGTCTGGACTCATTGTTGAGGGATATATTCGAGGAGGTACACAGTTCACTATTAAAGGTTGGAAGGACTTCTCAACTGGGGCCTTCCTTAACTTTAATTTTGATTCATCAGAGGAGGCGTTTAAAGATGGAACAGTTCTTCAAGCATCATTAGGTGGTAGTCCTCTTGCAATTGACCCTCTTGCTGCAACGTTTTCTGATCCCGATTCAGATGGGCGTCGACACTTTATGTTTAGGGTGTACTTCCCATTCCAATACGGAAACTTCTTCTCAATGGGAGTATCTTCGAGTGGTATCGATTTGGATCACGAAATTACCCGATTTGGTCTTATTATGAAGGAGTCTGTGTCTGTTAACACAACTCGTATTAAAAGCATTTAATGATAGTATATAAGTAATTATGGCAACAATATTCCCTACAACAGTTCCTGATAAAACTCTCGCTGAGAGTATTGATGGATCAGCATCATCTTTTAAGATTAGTGACATTCTCGGATGGGATGGAAGCGCCCTGACTTCAGCGGATTTTGGTACTAAAGCATACGCAGTACTGCGTGATTCAAATTCGACTCTTATGGAGATTATAGAGTTCGACCCTTCTACAATCGCTTCTACTTCTATTACGATCACACTTCGTGGACTTAAGTTTACAGGCGATCTAACCACTGAAGTTGCTGCAAATAAGCTTACATGGGGAAAGGGAGATACAATCATTTCTCTTGGAACGAGTGTTCCTCAATTGCTCATGCATTATGTCGATATCCTTTCTGCACAAACCATTGCTGGAGTAAAGACATTTAGTTCACTTCCTGCGACAAGTGCCGGAGACCCTGTTGCAAACGGAGACCTTGCACGTAAGGCGTACGTGGACGCTGCTGTGCTTGGAACCCTTACAACGATTAACGTGATTGTGCCTGGTACTGCTGGAGATACTATTGCAGCGGGAGACCTTATTTACCTTGATACAGTAACTTCAAACAGGTGGGAGCTTTGTGATGCAGATACTCCTGCAACAGTAAATAACGTTCTCATGGCAATCGCACAAGGTGCAGGAACGGATGGTAATGCCATTACTGGTGGAGTTATGCTTCGTGGAGTAGATACAAATCAGACAGGGCTTACTGAGGGGGAGGTGATGTATGCCTCAAATACCGCAGGAGGAATTTCAAATACACCTGGTACAACCGAGGTAACAGTTGGTATTGCAAAGGCTACAACCGAGCTGTACTTCGACCCACGTTTTGACCAAAGAATTACTGAGGACCAGCAGGACGCGCTTGCGGGTACAAGTGGAACACCATCTGCTTCTAATAAGTATGTAACAAATGATGATACTGCGATTGTTGACACTGCCAGTTCGATTGTCCGCACAAAGGCAAACGGAAAGATTGATACTTCATTTATGAAATTTGGGGGAGACGGTTCAGACGGTGCCCTCGCACTTACTTCAGGAGCAACAAATATTGATTTAAGTAATGCTGCGGTCGTTACCTTGAATTACACAAGTATTTCAATTACAGGAACAGGTTCTCTGACATTCACAAATCCTAATACAAATGGAACGATTGTTGTTATCAAATCACAAGGTGCCATAACACTTACTTCTTCAACAGCTCCAATGATTGATGCTTCTGGGTTAGGAGCAGCTGGAGGAGCAGGAGGGGCAACAGATAATAATGGTGTGAGTGGTTCTCCATCAACATCTGTTATTGATGCAACTGACCACTTTGGTGTTCTTGGGGTTGCAGGAGGTTCAGGAGGAGGTGCTGGAGGAGCAGGAGGTGTTATTTATGGACTGCCTGGTACGCGAATGTACACAACAACCAATCTTACATATCGAAAGAATATTTGGGTTGCAGCTGGTTCAGGAGCCGGAGGAGGAGGAGGAGGTCCAACCTCTGCAGGTATTACAGGAGGAGCTGGAGGAAATGGTGGAGGAGGTCTTATTATTGAGTGTGGAGGTGCGTGGAACTTTACTACTGCACTTGGTATTTCTGTAGCAGGTGAAGCTGGTACCAATGGAACTGATTCTAACGCCGATAGTCGTGGAGGAGCCGGAGGTGGTGGAGGAGGAGCAGCTGGAATGTGCGTTGTTTTATATGAAACACTTACAGCAAATACAGGAACGATTAACAGTGCGGGAGGAGTCGGTGGGAATGGTGGGGCTGGTCCGACAGGAGGAGTACCCAGTGGAAGTGGAGGTGATGGTGGAGGAGGAGCAGGAGCTATCTCAGGAGCTGGAGGAGCAGGAGGAGGTGCTGACTCAAGTCCAGGAGCCAGTGGTTCTGCAGCTGGAGGCGCGGGAGCCGGGGGAGGAGGTGCTGGAGGTGGTCTAAACGTCAGTTCTTCAGGAGGAACAGGTGGAGCCGCAGGAGCCTCATCTGGTGGTCTTGTTATTGAAAACACTGAATTTGCTTAATCATGCCTGAACCAACAATCCCAAAACCAAATACACCAGAACAGGACGCTGCAGCCGCTAAGGTTGCGGACGCCTTTTCTGTTGGAAACGCTGGAGGGAAGCCTTCTCCAAAACCCAATACAATACCTCAGACCAAAGCTGCTGAAGATGTTTCTGCTGCGTTTAATCCAACAAACCGAAGGTACACTACACCAGATGGTGTTAGGTTTTTCTCGGGACAAGTAAGCGATGCAGAGCGTGCTATTGCAAGTAAGTCACAGCAGTTTGTTCAAGAACAGGCTAATTCACTCGATGAAGATGTTCCTGGTCAAGGGATCACTTCATCAGAAGATAATAAGGCCGGGAGCGGTACCGGGAGCAAGGTTACGGTTCCACCTATTCGTCCTGTTGATACTTCTGGTCTTCAGATTATAGAGGATCGGGCTGCAGCACTTGAGGTACAGAGGCAAGCAACAATTGCCAGTATTAACCAGGGATTTGATGTGGCTCGTAATGATACACAAGGGGCACAGAAGCGGGAAACCGGTACTACATCAGCCACTCTTGCTCGTCTTGGTGGCTATCTCGGAGCTTCAGGGAGCGGTATGGGGGTGGTACTCAACCTCGCATCAACACATAGGGCTGAGATGACTGCACTTGAAAGCAAACGTGCGGCTGCTATTAATGAAGCAAACAGTGCTGTTGATGACAAACAGTTCCAGCTTGCTCAAATGAAGGTTGCAGAAGTTCGTGATATTGATGACGAGATAGATAAGCGTGCTCAGGAGTTCTTCGATAACTCATCTAAGCTTTTCGAAAAAGAGCAGAAAGAGGCTGTTAAGTCAGCTAACCAGATTTCAATTTACAATAAGATTCAAGAAGGTATTACAGACCCACAAGAGATCTTCGGAGAGCTTGAGGGTGCTGTGAGTATAGAGGATATCAATACATTCCTTACAAAATCAAAACCACCAACAGCATCATCTGGTGCATTTAAACTATCAAATTCAAACTGGGCTAAGATGCTTGGTTCAGGCCTCAATGATGAGGAGGTTTCTGCTGTTACTGATTATATTGCGCAGAATGGATACGATGAAGAACTTCGAGCATCTCTTAATTCTGCACAGAGAAGTGTCCTTGATAGTATCTATAGGACAAAAGATAAGGACACTGGCAAGGTTGCAGGCTTTTTCAATGGGACACCTGTGTCGTCAAAGACATTGCAGATCCTAGACGGGTTCTCAAATATTGATGATTTCACAACAACAGCTCAGGAAAAGATACGAGAGGAGCTTTATAATATTGGATTTAATGAGGAGATTCCACCAACCTGGTTTAAGGAGACAGTAGAAGAGGAAGGATTTGGAGACTTTGGGGGACAGGCCAGCTTACTTCCAGAGGTTCTACAAGGTATGTGGGATGAGTACAAAAACACAGTACTTGGAAGTAGTGTGGGAGGAAGCCTTGAGGATTTCAAGGGTGGAGCAGATCTGGAAACGGCAGCGGCTCCGGCTGAGGGAGGTAATAGACTTGGCGATTTAGATGAAAGCTAATTATGGCATTTTCAGAAGCATTACAAAAAAACCTAAAACAACAAGTTGGTCTTAATGTTCCTGACGTTAAGGGTAATTTAAATTTTCTTAGAGAAGTTGGTCAAGGAAGCATGCGAGCGTATGCAGGAACTGGGGCAGGGCTTGTTAACTTTGGGCGGCGTATTCAATCAACACTCGATCCAACTCGTAGTTTTGAAGATATACAAAAAGAATCACCCTCAAGTGCTCTTAAGCCAAGTGGAAGAATACAGCAAGCTATTTACGGTACTGCAGATCCGATCTCTCCAGAATCTGTTGGAGAAGAACTTGGTATTCCTAAAGGTAGTCGGTTTGCAGCACCGGTTGGATTTGCCATGGGTGCCATTGATCTTATTCCTGGAGGTAAGCCTGCGAAGCAGGCAGTTAAAGCTATCGCAGGTTTTGCTCCTGACATTGTTGAAGGGATTCTTAAGACAGACAGTGTAAGAAATATCAGTCAATTCCTTCGTCGTTCAGAAAACCTCACAGAGGATGTTATTAAGAAGATTGCTCCGGAGCTTAAAAATGTTAAGACTGCTGAGCAGTTCAAAGGTGCTGTAAGTTCCCTAAAGGAGCGTGGTTTTATTACAAGTGTTAAAGAAGCTTTTCCTGAATCTGCTCGTGTGTCTCGCGTTGCTGGGCAATACATCTCTCGCTCAACTGATAATTTGGCTATCACAGCTCGAAATCTCATCAGTAAGGACCTTGCGACTGCAGAACGAATTGCACTATCAGGAAGCGATGACGTAGCCGTAGCGACCGCCTCAGAGCTTATGAAGAAGCTTGGAGATGACTTTGCTAAGGCAACCGATGATGTTACACGTGCAGCTCTTGCCGATAAGCAAGCAGAGATTGCTAATACAATTGCCCCAAAACTTACTGACTTAGGACGCTCAATTCAAGCAGCTTCCATTCTTGGGAGAGCAACACCTGAAGGGCAGGTTCGTTTTGCTGTGCGTGAGATTAATAAATACAATGAGTTGAATCCAACAAAGCAAATTCCGAAACTTTCGGGGAAGAATACACAGCACATTCTAACGGAGATGGGTGAGATTAAAACAATGACAGATGGTCCGGCAAAAGCGGAACGGCTACAAAAATTACAGAACTTCGTGCAAGACCTTGTACCAACACCGCTCATGAAGAAGATAACAACTGTATGGAAGGCAGGTCTCCTTACAGGTCTCAAGACAACAGGTCTTAACCTCGGAGCGAACACAGCACATTTTGGCTTGGAGGTATTAAAGGATCTTCCTGCCACTCTAATTGATAGTGTTGCTTCTTTGTTTACAGGCAAAAGGACGAAGGCATTTACTACTTCTGGAGTACCGGGTGGAATTAAAGAGGGATTTGGAAAAGGTGTAAATTATCTTAAGACCGGATTTGATGAGAGAAACATTGGAGCAAAACTGGATTATCATAGGATTTCCTTTGGGAAAGGAAAAGTAGCTAAAGCTTTCCAAATATATACAGACAGTATCTTCAGATTTATTGGTTCTCAGGATCAGCCATTTTATTATGGAGCACTTGCACGATCTCTTCATGACCAAGCACTCGCACAGGGTCTTAATAGAGGATTTAAAGGAAAGGAACTTCGTGATTACGGACACTTCCTTGTAGAGAATCCTACAGAAGAAATGATACGAGTAGGAACAGCTGATGCTCTCGGGACAGTGTTCCAGAATCGTACACACCTGGCAAAAATTGGACAGTTTTTCCGTGAGATCCCTGGATTGGGTGAGTTTCTTATTCCTTTCAACCGTACACCTTCAGCTGTAGCAATGCGTATCCTTGATTACTCTCCGGTTGGAGCAGTAAGCACTATTATTAAGAACATAGGGAAAGGAAAGTTCAATCAACGACAGTTTAGTGAAGGAATTGCGAGAGGAATGACAGGAACTGCAGCTGCTTATATTGGATACAAGCTAAGCGAAGCCGGGCTGGTAAACCTTGAGTACCCAGACACGGAGCGGGAACGGGAACTTCAAATATCAGAGGGACGATTGGCTAATACTATTAAGGCAGGGAAGAACTGGATAACTCCTATTGTATTTGGTCCCGCTGGAAACCTCCTTTTGGTCGGTGCACATTTTGAGCGTGCAATGAGAGGAGAGGGAAGTCCTACAGGTGCATTTATAAAAGCTGGTTTCGGTAGTGCTAAGTCATTTATGGAGCAGACATTCCTGACAAATGTGAATGCTTTCTCTGAGGCGTTTAATGATCCTGAAAGGTATGGAGATAGTTTGTTAGGGAGCTTGGCAGGTTCGTTTGTCCCAACAATCGTTTCAGATGTAGCCCGATCAACAGATCCTAAAGAAAGAAGGACGCAAAACGAACCCAAAACGGATCTTATAGATCTTACGTATATAGGATCTCGAGTTAAGTCTAGGATACCTGGACTTAGGCAGGAACTTGAACCTGATGTTGATATTCTTGGACGAGAACGAGAGGCTAAGGCGAACCCTCTTGAGACAATGATTAACCCTCTACGGCCGAGTAAAGACACTGAGACTCCTGTTACAAAGGAACTACGACGGCTATTCGAAGCTGGATATAAAGTGTCCCCTACTCTTCTTGGAAATAAAAATGGGTATGATTCTCTATCTCCAGGGGAGAACACTGTGCTGTGGAAGAGAACCGGGCAACGTGTGAATAATGGATTAAGTGCTCTGTATCAACTTCCTGTATATGAAAATGCCTCAGACGAAGAGAAGTCAAAGGCAGTAGAACGTATTGTGAATGATGCTAAGCTTATAACAAGAGCTGAAGTTGTTATTACATTACTCGATGGTCTCCAAGGAGAAGAACTCCGGAAGACTGTTATAAGTCTCTCAGATGGTCCTAATGCACTACTTAATAATAGTGTCTGGAAAGAGGTTCAAAAATTTAGGTAGTAGCCTCATACACCCACATGAAATACGGTATGCAGAAAAATATAAAAAATAATACAAACCCCCACATGTCATTGTTTTCTCCTGCAAAGTTGAGAGACATAGAAATGAGGATAAGCATTGGAGTGAGACTGATCAGTGCTATTATCTTTTGTGACATTATCTTATCTATAGCACATAAATAATAATATGCCAAGTCTTACAGAAAAACTAAGAGGGGATATCTCCAAAAAAGCAGGATCACTCGTTGATAGAATTGGCCAAATCCAGGACAAATCATCTGACTTTGTGAAGATGCTACTTAAAGATGGAGCCGAAGCGGGAGAGGAAGCAGCTGCTGCACCGGCTCCGGGTACTGAGGTTCCTGCAGCAGAGGAGCCTGTAGAGGAACCGGAAGCCCCAACAGTAGAGGAGCCGGCTCCGACCATTGAAAAGGAGATGGGAGAGGTAGTAAAACTCAAGGACGGACGCACTGTTGTTGTGAATTCTCGGTATGAGGACGGTGCTATCACCGGGCTCCTACAAGAGGATTATAATTCTCTTAAGGAAAAACTCTCTAAAGGGAAGAAATCAGCTGAACAAATAACAGGAGAGCTCGCCATGGATGCACGTTCATTCCCTATTACAGAAGAAGATCTAGTGGAAGATATTAAAAAAGAAGACGAGGAGCCTGCAGAATAGTGCTAGAATACACATGGGTTATTAGTTAACTAAATATTATGCAATCACTAACCACTATTATAGTTTCTGTTCTCACTTGGGGACTGACAGCTATTACAAAGGACAAAGTAATCGCAAAGAAAGCTGCAGATCGTAAGCTTATTGTACGATTCTTGGCCGCTGTCTTCGCAGTAGGAGCATCACTCGGAGCAGCAATGCTTGGAGATGGTATCTTGGACGTGGGACTTATTCCTATTGCTGTAGATGCTGGTATCGCAATGTTCGCTTCATTTGGTATCTACCAAGTTGCCCCTAAAAAGGCTAAGAAATAAGGTATACTTACAGGGTGTAGGAGTTTTCCTACACGTCACCAGCCTGTTTGTTTTTTGCTGTGTCACTCTGTGGTCTAGTAGTCATATACGTAAAAACGCCCTCATCTCTGGGGGCGTTTTTATATTAAATTAAGACTGTCTTTGCGTGTTGACACAAGACCTTCTTAGCAACAGTAATGGGTATATCCTGATCTCTCATTGAGTTACAGAAGAAGATGTCCTCAGTAACGTGCTTCCCGTCCTGTCCCCACATCTCAGCAAACCAAGGCTTATCCATCTTTGCCAGTACATCACGTCGTATAAGGAGACATGAGGCACCACACGCATCAACTTCAAAGTAATGAGGTTCACCCGCGAAGTCCTCGTACGGGAGCGTGAGCCCGTCCTTGTCTTGCTTGAAGATATTAGGAACGGTTCCGTCATGGTTCATGATGTTCGTGATCCCTGTAGCAACTGGAGCATTTGCTGCAAGGAGCTGCTCCAATGCATCCTTTGGCGGGATAGTATCGTTGTCCACCATCCATAGATGAGTACAGTCCGTACCTAGGAACGTCTCCACGATGTCGTTACGGGCCTTAGCTACGGGACTGGCTCCGGTTATAAAGGCGAACTTATTCCCCTCCATCTGCGCCATAATGCTCTGTATGAGCTTCGTGTGCACCCACCCGGTCTGGCTTGGTACTGCTATTAGTACTTTATTTTTCATGTTTTTCTACAACTACACCATCACCAACACTCATAGACATTCGTACTATTGGGTGATTAACCATGATCCTAATAATACATTCCATGTTATCTATTGAGACTTCATGGTCCCTAGATAATTGTTTTTGTTTACTCATATAATCTCCCCAACTCATAAATTGAGAAACTAAGTCTTTATTTTCTCTTCTGAGTCGTATTGCTTCTGCCTCATTGTATGTTAGCAAAATCCTATTTGAATTTCCCTTAAGCCACTCAATCATTCTTGTTGTTTTTCCGCTTTGTCTTGGAGAAAGTTCTAGTAATATATTATCCATAGTTTTTATTCCTATTATGCCAATTAATTGAATGTTCAAGCATTATTGAGTATGAAAGGAATAGTAAAATTATTCCACCTAACAACCAAGGACCCCCGTGTACCCAAATTAAGTATGCGCCTATTCCTTCCATTAGACCAACTATTGTTTCAAGCCATTTCATATCTATTTCTTGTTAAGTGCCAAGCATAAACGTGCTACTGCTTCTTCTGGGGTTCTATAAAGCTCAGTTGATAAACCATTAAAATCAATAGCCCTGAACATATAAGTGACACCCTCGGTATCAATTTGTATTACTCTACATCTTAAGAGTTTGGTGAACCCTTCTCCACACGCCTCTATAAGCTCTGAGAGGGTTGGGATGTAAGCTGTATTACCACTGGCAGTTGTTGTTTCCGCCCAATTAAGCTGAAAAGTTTCTCCTTTTCCTTTTTGAGGAAACCCCACATCTTTTAACTCCTTTGCTAGTTCGTAGTCAATCATGATTTTTTATCCTTTAGTTTAGTAAAGTTCTCTGTAATAAATTTTTTACAACCTAAACAAACAAAATCCATTTCAACCCGTTCCCCACCACCCCATGTTAAATATCTTCCTGTCGGGATCCACTCGTGGACACACTTACCTATTGGTGGCTTTAACTGGTTTACTTTATTTTCAATATATTGTTCAAGCAGAAGTAACATGGCTCTATTTTCATGATCTTCTCCTCCGTAGAGTTGAATCTCTCCTTCCTGACTAAACTGTATTTTTACGTTATTGCTATCCATAATTACTTCTTCACCGTGTACTGAATATAAGGCTCTCCAAGAGTAGCTTCTGCTTCTCCGGTTTGCTGTTCGACCTTCTGAATTTCCTTGAGTTCAGTCTGCATACGCAGTGTGTTGTCCGTATACTTCCACTCTGTTCGTCTCTTAAGAGAGAACTTACCAAAGGAAGCCTCTATTGAGGTATCTTCTGGAATTGAATCAACAAGGAGCGGCTTGAGATCATTAAGTCGTTCTTCAATTGACTTTGCTTTGATCTTAAGCTCCTCGTACTCTTTGAATTTGTTTTTAATTTCTTCGTCCATACTTAGATGTTTAATACCCACAGTACACCGCCTTTGTTCTTAAGCCCCGCAGACTCCATTGCGTTTAGACACCCCACCACACATTGCTCCTTGAGGTATTCCCAAAACACAACACTTGTTTTATCTCCCTTAGAAACACCTAATGCAAATACATCATCCATCTCCTCGGAATAAAATGCAGCTGCAAATTCAATGCCTTCTTTATTTGAGATACCATGGATAGTGTTTGGGGTCTTTCGAAGAATATTATTCATTCCTTTAGAGAAAATCATATCTTAATAACCAATGGCTGTACTATATTTTCTAGTAATTTCTCCTTGCCCCGGCTCCGGAGCATA
>Ga0196901_1000249_pt1 | contig 29320 bp, 56 predicted proteins | sample CB_VirMetaG_FD_169099 | JGI IMG/M metagenome (GOLD analysis project Ga0196901, IMG submission 169099) | Freshwater to marine saline gradient viral communities from Chesapeake Bay - CB_1504_1 Viral MetaG (v3) (version 3) | ecosystem: Environmental > Aquatic > Marine > Coastal | place: USA... | reverse complement strand
AATAGAACCACAGAACAGCCTGTTGACAAGGCCCAATTCGTTGATATGATGGTGGAAGATCCTGAACCCGTTTTGGCACTGGTATCATGAAAAGCAAGAAAAGTAAAAAGCATTTGGCGACCGGGCATCGCAATCGGGACAATGGTTGCGGTTGGAATACCAACAAGCGTGATAAACGCCGGAAAACACGGCAAGCTGATTTCAACAAACACCTGAAGGAGTTCGGAGAGTGATTTACATTAATGGCATCCCAATGACGGAACAGGCTATCAGTTTTTATCACTGGTCTGGTTGGGTTGAGTATGTAAAAGGTGGCGACGTAAAGCAGATCGATATTGGAACGGTTCCACATGTCGCATGTTTGCTCTTACTGGCAGGGTTTTAGTCCATGAATGATAAAATGACAATCGAATTCGCCGGACATATTTCTGGCGATCCCGCAAGTTTTCGCTTTGTTTATGTTGGTTATGATAATTATCCCGGAATAATTAACGGGAAACAACTGAGGGCAATGCCAGCAAGTGTTCAGAGCGAATACATTCTCGAATCGTTTGCGATTGCGGTAGAAGATGCGGAAAGTTTAGTTCTGAAAGAATTGGATATCGACGTATGAATCAGTATCGAATCATTTACGTTGAATACGATCCAAAAAGTGGCACCGAAATGGTGGGAATTATGTATTATGACGGCAATGATGAAATACACGCGGTCAATCGGTTGCTTTATTTCTACAGGAACTTAGACCGTCGAATTTCATATGTCTCTTCCGTAACCCTATACCCCGAAAAGGGTTAGGGCTACGGCCCGGCCCGCCGCCGTAAGTCCTTACGCCGCAACGACTTACAACAATTTGTTGGATTTGGACAGATTATCACTTGCCCATAACGGCTGTAAATTGGTATAGTGGAAACATTTGGCCTGTTGCTCTGGATCTGTTAAATCAAAGTGAGCACATGGTAGAATGTGATCTACATGCCAGTCCCCGTAATTTTCCCATGACATATGTTCATCAAACATGCTTTCAATATGCCTCATTAGCTGATCAGAATCGCAACCTACTAAGCCCATAGTATTATTCGATTTCTTGGTAACGGCCTTGTTTATTCGACATCTTAGGTTGTGTCTGATCTTAGCTTCCGGGTTTCTCTCGAAATATTCCCGTTGCTTGCTATTTCTTTCTTTCTTGTCTTTTTTTGCGTAGTATTCCCTTTGTTGTTTCTTGACGGTATCGGGATTTTCTTGCTTGTATTTTCTCATTCGGATTCTAGACTTCTCATTTTCTAGTTTTTTGCGGCATTCTTTACAGTGTGACTTCAATCTATCGCCGCGTTTGTGAAATTCGCTGCTTTCTTTTTCTATCTTGCAATGGCTGCATGTTTTCATTATAAGACCCTTTCGTATAGTAGTGTACATATATTTATACTCCAAAACGGGCCAAAACGGACCAAAAAAAAGGTTGACAAGTCCCGAATCAATGTTAAAATTAGGGAGTCAACAAACAAAGGAGCTTTGAGCATGACGTGGGTTTATCTTACGATGAAGTCTGGTAATCGCAAGGTTGGTCCGATTCCGGTTTCTACAACGGAATCTTCTTCGTGTCCTGATGAATGCCCATTGAAGGATACGGATTGTTACGCACGTTTTTCTGTGCTGGGAATGCACTGGAAAAAAGTAGACCGGCATGAACGCGGAGACAATTGGGATGCGTTTTGCGGACGTGTCAAGCGGTTTATTGATCATCAACTTTGGCGTCACGATCAAGCCGGTGATCTGCCCAAAAACAGTAAAGGTAGAATTCACAAGTCAAAGGCGTTGCGTTTGGCAAAGGCGGCGGCTCATACTCGTGGGTGGACATATACACACTATGATCCAACCAATGAGCACAATGCTGACGTGATTAGCCGCATGAATGAAATCGGCGGGCTGGTAGTTAACCTTTCCGCCGATACCGTCAAACAGGCCGACGAATACGTTGACCTGAACATCGGGCCAGTAACCGTAACCGTTCCTGAAGATGCGGAAAACTTCCGAACAGAAAACGGCCATCTGGTGGTTATTTGTCCAGCACAGACTCATGACCATATCTCTTGCGATATTTGCAAACTGTGCCAGAAGCGAGACCGGAAGTCAATCGTTGGTTTCCGTGCTCATGGAACCGCACGCAAGCGGTTGAATAACCGTCTGGCGGTGAGCCAGTGAATGAAGACTTTCTTTTTTCTTGTTTTTTTTGGGGATTCATTTTCGGAGTAGCCCATGAACTGGCAACAACTGCGGGAGATGATTGATGGGTTAACAGATGAACAGTTGCAATTGAATGTTACGGTTTGGGATATGGAAAACGCCGAATATTATCCGGCTGAAGTCTTCCTTATAAACGAACCGTGCGACATTCTGGACGCTGATCATCCGTTCATCGGATTTAATTTTGAAAATCTTTGAGATTGTCCTAAACCCCTGCGGCGTAACGACTTACGTCGCGGGGCCGACCAATCGCCGTAAGTCTTTATCTCATAAGGGTTTGCGGCTTTTTGTTTTTTGAGTAAAACCCAATTGACTTCACTGGACCCCATGTTATAATTGGGGAGTAAGAACTAATTAAGAAGGATGCAAAAATGCTCAAGCGTGAAAACCTCATTAGTTGTCTTGTGGCCCTGCAATTGCAGGAAATGGAATTGCTTAAAATTCAGGCAGCGTCTGTTGACAAATTCGATTCCAATACTACAATGAATCGGGTAAGGGATACGATTAAAGCAATTCTTGGTGAGTTGAATGCGGTTGGTTCCGATTTCAATCTTGCTACACTTGAAGAACTGTACACTACCACGGGAAAGATTCAAGCCGTTAAGTATTATCGGGATTGTTGGGGTTGTGGGCTAATTACCTCACGGAAAACCGTCGAGGACATCGCTGATCGTCATGGTTGGAAAACGCCTTTTGAAAGGGGAGAACAGTATAATGAAACAGCTTGAATTTAAGTTCATGGACGGTGCGGTCGAAAAGACTATTCTTATGGACACAATCGTCGTCGATGAGGGTGATTATCAAACTCCGTCTAAGTGGGTCTGTGTGCTGCACTTTGATGGGCGATCTGCAAACTTTGATTATACTCAGGGATCGTGGGAGCGGGTATGGGATTTTCGAAATAATCTACACGCAAGGAGACTTACACCGTATCCAAAAGGTGTTCAAAATGCATGTATGGTCAATATCCACAATCCACGCACACAATATGAATTCGAGCTAGTTAAGTTTACAAAACCTACACAGCCCGAAACTGAAAGCGTTATAGAGTGTCTATTGCTAGACTCAAACGTGATAAACTTCAGCTTCGAAGATTGGGCGAAAACGGTTGGTTTCGACCCAGACAGTAGGAAGGCGGAAAGAGTATATTTCGCCTGTAGGGAAAACTCGGATAAATTCCGGGGGCTGCTGGGCAGTTCTTACGATGCTCTTGACGAGTTTTTCCAATAAACGTAAACCGTTGGCCCCAAAGGACTTGGGACAACGGCCCGGCCCCGCCCCCTAAGTCCTTGCCACACAACAACTTACGCCAATCAAGAAAAAATAAAGGGCAGGACTTGACAGTGCCGATAATGATCGTACAATAGGGGAAAGGAGACGCGAAAATGATTGACTCAATTTCTGTTCAGTGTCGTTGTCCGCTTTGTGGTGGGCTTTCTGTTGTCTTTTGTAATCGTGTTGGCTATGACGCATGGTGTGGCGGCGTGTTTATTCAAAAGGCTCTACCGGAATTGACCGCCGATGAACGCGAAATGTTGATGACCGGATATTGCCGGGGATGTTGGAATAAAATGTTCCCGGAAGATTGACAAGCCGATTTGCTTTGTTACACTTGATGCATAACCCTTTCCTTTTCTTGGAGATTTCAGAATGCAGGTTTCAGTTCAGGATGTTGTTTCGACCGTCAAGAATTCTTTCAACTTCAGTGTTGACAAGTTTCCGCTGAGCGGTCCCGATGGGATGCGAACCCCGTGGTACGCTCTTTTCCGCAGCGACAATTTCGAGCCTGTTGGCAATGGTAGTGTGACCTCACGTTATGTTCCGCATCAAACGGATGACGTGATTGCACTGGTTGAAGCGGCACATGAGGCTTTCGATGGTGAAATCGACCTTAACTGCCACTTCCGGGATGGTCATTATGTTACCGTCGCACCGACTAAGGGCGAGCGTCGGGCGATTTTCGGGACCGCCGATAACATTTTCCCGCGAGTGATTATTCGGGCGGGATATGATGGCAAGGCATTTTCTGCCACGATGGGATACTATCGGGATGCCTGTCGCAATCTCGCAATGCTTCGCAGCGTCAACGAAGCGTCCGTTTCGATTCGCCATACTTCAGGTCTGCGAGACAAGATGGATGACCTTCTGTCCACCTTCCAGACCTTGAAGCAATCATGGGCAACCCTTGCCGATGTTGTGGTTGAACTGCAAAATCGGGAGGTCCGAATGGTTGACTTTCTGGATCAGGTTTACGGTCAGCCGGATGCGAACAGCAAGCGGGGAGTGACCGTCCACAAGAATCGAACGGAAGCGATTTTCAAGCGGCTGGCCCGCGAGCGTTTCCAGACTGGTCGCGGTCAGTTTGATGATTCCTTCACCGTCTCCGCGTGGGAAGCGTTCAACGCTGTTCAGGGATACGTTCAGCATGACGCAACCCGCAAAAAGAACTTTGCGGGAGATTTTGACCGGATCATTCTGGCGGCAAAGGACCAGAAGGTGATTGCCGCAGAAAAGATCGTTATGGATCTGATCGCCGTTTAGTTTCCTTTTGTTCACTAAGCCCCCTTCGGGGGGCTGTTTATTACGAGACAAACGTGCATATACTATACATGCTGATAGTGGTAACGCTTTTAAAGTCCATCAAACCTAAATGACCTAAGTCCTTGCGGCGTAACGAGTTACGTCGCGGGGCCGGGCCGTTGCCGTAAGTCCTTATGTATCAACGGGTTACGTCGATTAGTGTACATCTGTGTAGCGTTCAAGCACACACGATCCATTACTGTACAACAGTATCCTATCGGTACTTAGGGCACGGTGAACAACGTTAGTGTACATGTCTTCCCTAAAATCGCCCGATCCATCACCAGCGGCACAAGCCATCATCAGCGTTTAGGGCACGGGGATTTAAATTTTACTTGACATTTCGCCCGTCTATATTATAATTGGGGGAGAAAGGAGTATTAAATGGCAGCACTAATTTTTAAGGCAATTTTGACAATTTTTATTTTAGGCATTACAAAGGGGTTTATTGATTACGATGGATGAGCAAGTAATTGACGGTATGATTCATGAATTGAAAGATTTAGCATATGATGAGGCATCATTGTCATATGTGAATCAAATTGAAGAGTACATTAAGTCTTTGCGGAAAGAAGTTGATAAGCTTGAGACAGAGCTTTCAACTATTGAGGATGAGCTTTACGGTGGAAACGTTAAGTTTAAGAAGAGTCGATGGGATGATGAGGCGTATTAGCCAATGTAGCCAGATCCCCTCACAGCAGACATACTTTCATCAGCGTTTAGGACACGGGAGATAAAAATGCCGCGTGGATTTAAGATTTGTTCAAATTGTGAGAACCCGTGTGGACCTCGCTCTTTTAATTGCAAGCACTGTGGGCAGTCATTTAAGATGAATGAGCCTGTGGAGCAGAAGGAGCCGGTTGTGGGTCAAATTGAAGAGGGGGACTACATCAGGGTGAAGAATGGATCGGGGCCATATTTTATTCGTAATGGCGAAAAGATCTATTACACTCAGCGGGGGGTTTTTAAAGTTTTGGCAGTAAAAGAAAAAGGGTTAGATGTTGTCGGGGTTGGATTAAAATCAACCGGCTATTCTTTTCTTTATACGGGGCCAGATGAAAAGTCCCCACTCTGTAGTTCTTTGGTGAATTCTGCTTATCGTATTGTTAAGGTTAGGAGACCTAGATCTTGATGGACCGGGAGCTTTACTCCTGAGATGTCTTGGAGTTGGTTGCGTTGTTGAGCGGTCAATAGCTAAGAAATCATCTCAGGACCAAGTTATCAGCTTTAAGATAGAGCTTGGATTTAGAAAAATTCGCCTGACCTGTAATGCCCCGTAACATTACCAATTAAGTCCCTCGAACTCAACGTTGACAAGTGGGTTAGACCGCGAAAACTACACCCGGATTGACGATTTGTTACATTTTCTTGCCAATTGCCGCACTTTGCAACCATTGCAGCACTATAATTATAGTGGGGGCGGTCCTTGGTCTGGTTGGTAAATTTTTGTTTTTCCGCACTTTCCACAACTATAGCCGATAACTTCAATTTTTATTGGATCGGGCCAGTCCCAATGAATGATCTTTCTTCTTTTCTTGCCAACTATCGGGTTGACCCCCAATATATCTAAATCTCTATTTCCACACTTAGGACATCGGTTAATATTCATAAAAGCCACTTTTGTCAGTAAACCCTGGGAATTTTGTTATTAAAAAGCCACTTTTTGGCTTTCCACCACTTATAATTACTCCAAAATGGAGGCAAAATGCTATCAAAAGACGAATTTCGGGACAAATTTGAAGAGATTTTCGGAAAACCAGTTGCAGTAAAGCACCCGCAACTGTATAATTTCTATAAAAGGGAGCGTGAACACATCAAAAATGAGTGGAAAATCATCAAAGATAGTGGTCAAATGTCTATTTTGGACACCCTAAAACCATCAGAAATCAAAGATTTAGCCCCCTCAGTAAGAAATATGGAGTGTGAAAAACTACTAATTGAAAGGACAATTGGAGAGACAGAAGACATTCTGAGGGTCACATTTATGATCCTTCAGGAGCTAAAAAGCCTATAAAATAAGGTGTTTTTGAATTCAAACACGTGTTTGAAAATGCCGTTGTGCGTGAGCCACCTTATAGGACAATTTTGTCGTATTTACCTCCTTCTCCCCTACTCTCTATACTGTTAGTGTTTTCTTTATGTATTAATAGTTATTATTGTAGTTATTTGGCCTTTTTCTTTTACTGTAAACCATACCTCTCAAGACTTTAATTCAACCCTCTAATAGAAAACTGGAGAAAAAATGGAGAATATTCTGTGGTGGGAAGACGAAAATGTAGTAACCTGTACGTACACTGACGAAGAACTAGAAAATTGGGAATGGGAGTTTATTGATGGATAGCGAAACAAAGAGACTTCTCAAGAAAATAAAAAATGATTATCTTGAAGATCTGGAAGATGTGGAGAAAACAATTCTTTGTGTTAAACTTATATTGAAGTTGCTCCAATCACAAAAACTGGAAAACATTGATTCAGTTGTTGCATCCTTTATTGATGTTTGCGGCGGCTATCTTAAAATGGCAGAAAGGTATGAAGATCTTCTGAAGACGTGTGTTGAGTCCGTCGAACTTGCTGAATCAAAAGCATCACTACCATATAACCTTTTCACAAAATCGGAGTTGAACTAAAATCCCTTGACAAGCACAATCTTGATGTTAAAATCGGGGTGTAAGACAAACCCAAACCGGAGAAAAAAATGATTCTGCAAGAAATGAAAAAAGATGTGTCAACCGGCGGTCTTGGCGAAGCGACGAACTTCAGGATTCAGGCGGACGCTAAGGCGTTTAACATCTTGTCGTCAAATATCTATACTGACAAGATTAAGGCGGTCATTCGTGAACTGTCTTGTAATGCCTATGACGCTCATGTCGATGTCGGAAATTCTGATCCATTTAAGGTTCATCTTCCTACCAGTCTTGAGCCTTGGTTTTCTGTGCGGGATTATGGGACCGGATTGTCTCATGAAGATTGTATGAGTCTTTACACCACTTATTTCGCTTCAACTAAGACTTCATCCAATGATGTTGTTGGCTGTTTGGGTATTGGTTCTAAGTCCCCTTACGCTGTGAGTGATAGTTTCTCCGTTATCTCACGTTATAATGGAGTTGAAAGGCATTATACGGCATATAAGGATGAAAACGATTTTCCTCAATTTGCACTCTTGACAGAAAGCGACACTTCAGAAAGTAACGGTCTTGAAGTGCGTGTTAATGTTGGCTCAAATTATGGCGATTGGGCTTCTAAATGCGTTGAAGTGTTCCAGTATTTTGATAGCATTCCAAATATTAATAATGCCGCAGTAGTCGAGCAAATTAATGAAGCCAAAAACAGCTATGAGTTTATTGGTGAAGGGTACAAGGTTTCTCGTGGTTATGGTGACATTATTGCTAGGATGGGTAATGTTGGATATGAGGTTGGAGACTCAATTGTTCCAAACCATAATAATAACTACGGGATAGTTTTAGACTTCCCAATCGGATCTCTTACTTTCAATCCGGGACGAGAAAATCTTACGGCAACTGAATCTACCATTAATGCCGTTCGTTCAAGACTGGAAGAGATACATTCCGAGCTAATCGACAGTATTGTTAAAAGTGTCGAAAATGCGGATACTGAATTTGAAAAATATGAGAAGATAACTGAATGCTATAACATCGCGATGCGACTTGGCAAAAACAGTGATTTTAAGAAACTGCACGCAGAATATGTCCAAAAATTCACCTGCCATTATACCTCACATAATAAGCGGCCATACCGCACTAATATCGTTAGATATAATGAGTACCATAACATTCCAGCCGGTAAAAACGTAATCTATGTTCTAAATAGTCGTGGTGCCGTTGCTAGAATCCGCAACTGTGTCACAACAAAAGATGTTTACATTACTATTGATCAGTCGGAATTGGATAAAATCCCGCCGATTCCTTACATTACAGTCGATGATTTGCCCAAGGTTGAACGATCAACCGCAAGTCCCCGAAAGCGGTCAAAGGCCCGATCTAAGGTTTCTCTTTTTACTGAATCAAATTACAGTGAAACTTGGGTTGACACTGAGATTGAAAACAATAAAGAGGAACGTGTTTATATTCCTATTCATAGGTACGATCCCGTATCTACCGTTTTCAAAACAAACTATTCACTTAGATCTGTATGTTCCAACTTTGGCATCAATCCCGTTCCAATCTACGGTCTTAAAAATGCCTTCATGAAAACAAATGCTTTCAAGAATGGTAACTGGATCACTCTTGAAGATTATATTAAGCGTGAGTTCAAGACGTTCTCCATCAATAAGTATTCCGGGAATTATACCAAGATGTATAAGCTTCTTTCCGAATACACTTCAGAAGAACTTATTACTGAATTCAACGAACTTGCAGGGCAGGAAATTATTGTTGAGGAAAAACTTTTGCGAGCAGTCGGAATCGATATTGACAAGCTGGAAATCAATTATAGAATGGATGAAATCGAAAAGGAATTGTGGGCGAAGTTCCCAATGCTAGTTTTTGTCGAACACTATCAAACAACTCCGCATCACCTTCAGACAATTGGAGATTATATTAATGGAAACTCAAACAGCTAGTCCAAAAACTTCTAAAAAAACTGAAAAAAAGAAGGTCGTACCAACTATAACACAGAAGTCAATAGAAGACTTCGCAATTCGTGGGGTTAGGCAAGAAAATGTAAAATATATCCATCAGGTGAAGGACATTCATCTTTTCGACAACACATTCAGGGTAAACGTTTGGTGTTGTAAACCGCAGGCCGACCGTCTTGTTGATAAGATGTGGATTGAGGCAAGTTATTTCATTGAGTTGACTAGTTCCGGCGATATTGTTGATCTTACGAAAGGTTCAAAATGATTTATATTAAAGATAACCAAAACAACTGGACTGTTGTGGTTGATAACAAGCAGTTCATGTTTGATCCATCGCATGACTCATATGATGCACTCGTCGAGTGCGTTAGGTGTGGTGATGCTGAACAATTTATCGACATTCTCGATAATGGCACCAAGATTGAGAACTGGAGTCATGGTAGTTTCCAATTCGAAGATGGCTATCTGTATTTTGGTACAGAACAGGTTAATGATGTAATCACAAATCGTATAATCGAAATGATTAAGCAGGGTTTCGATACCGGACCTGTTCTTAACTTCTTGGAACGACTATACAACAACAGCAGTTTTAATTCTGTGAACCAGTTGTATAACTTTATGTCACACAAACATCTTCCGATTACGCCGGAAGGTAAGGTCGTTGCCTATAAAGCTGTAAAAACGTATCATGGTGAGCCAATTAAAGACCAGCATGGTCGAGAGTTGGTAAACGGTGATCTAGTAGATAAGTTTACAGGTTGCAGTTTTCGGAACAATGTTGGTGATGAAAACTCAATGCCACGGTTTAAAGTATCTGATGATGCAAATATTGCATGTCATGTGGGTCTTCATTGTGGAGCACTTGATTATGCAAAAAGCTATGGCGGTTGTGGTGATACGATTGTTATCGTAGAATTTGATCCGGCTGATGCCGTTAGTGTTCCAAACGACAGTAGCTATATGAAACTTCGTACTTGCAAGTACAAGGTTGTTGGTATCTTCGAACACGCCTTTGAAAAGCAGGTTGTAGATATTGAAGATTGTAATTATGACGAAGGCGATTACGACTGCGACGATGATGATTGGTATTAAGATTCTTTTGATTGTGGGCATCATCTGGATCGCCCACATTCCTTTTATTATTCCATTCTATTTAGCCGGAAGAGAAAAACGTGAGGATCAGTGAATTCTATTGGCATTGGAAATATACCGGTAACGTTCGACCATTCAACGTTTCTGCCGCAAGGTGGAAAGGAATGGTAACTTTCTGGCTTAAACGTATCGAATACAAAGAGCCGATTGATTGGGATACACCGTGGGGGTTTCAGTAATGTGAACGGCTCCATCTTCCTAATGTTGGTGAGCCTCTATTTGCCGCCACTAAATATTGAGCACGATCAGAGACTTGAAGTCAGAATCTATGTAGACGATGGCTTCAGGTCTCAGTTAATACAGAGCGAGATAAAACGCGACTGGTTGAGCTACGGAGATGAACCAGTTATTGTAAGCTTGTGGCGTTCTCAATATAGGATTAAGTCAAGATGGGATATAAAGTTCATAAATAAATATAGCTTGGAGTTCATAGACACATTTGAATATCCATGCTATACAATTGGTAGATCGAGAGAAATATACTATTTTAGAGATAGGGCATTCATATCGACCGGATCAATTACTAAATATGTTGAATATCTTGTTCTAGATTATGATTGGCCTAATTATAGTCAATCCATAGAAGGTGCAAGAAGGGCAATTAGGGATTTAATTTTTACAGATCCGTTTTCATACAGACATATCCCGGATTTTACAGTTCATTACAAACCTCAACCACCTTGGATAAACCCTATGCACAAAATAAATAGGGTTAAAAAAAGGTTTAAGTTCATGAGTGGTATAAGAATGTATGAATACATTGATGATTACTACAATTATAAGATGGATTTACTTAATAGCTTGGAACTAAGATAATGGCAAGAAAAAAGAAAAGCAGTAATGGGTGTGCTTTTATCTATGTCCGCGATAAAGGATATCAGTCATACACCGATGGGTTTTGGCATTCGGACTGGCCCAATATGACTTGGGATGAATTCGTCGTCCACGTCCGCGAAATTCTCACAAAAAGAGACGCCCAAGCCTTGACAAAATCAACAACGTTTGGTATAATCTGTGAAGAAGGTGGCAGTTGGGAAACAATCGAACCGTTTCCAGAAACAAGGAAAAAGAAATGAAGTTTGACCCCAATAAAGATCTAGACGATGCCATTTAGAGAGATTTTCTACGTCCTACTTATATTGCTTTCAGCTTTCTTGATTTACATACTTATTTTAGTAGATAAGAACCCTGAAATTGACAAGATGATGAAAGAACGATATGAAACCGTGCCTAATCTTAAACAGCGATTACCAACCGCTGAATGTAATGAAGTGGCAGAACGCTATTTCTCTTGATTTTAAGATCAATAACTTCCCGTCTTCTATGAAGAAGAAGAACTATCAGATTAGAGTCGAGAAGTATTACGACAATATCACAGCAATGTCCGCTGGTGGGGAAGAATTTCTTATTCCGGCTGTTATGGTCAAAACCTCTTATGTTAAGCATAAGCGAATTCGTGTTCTTACAAAGAGATCTGTGCTTGCTCGCGATAGCCTTGTCTGTCAGTATTGCCGGAAGCAGTTGAATAGAGGTAATGCTACAATTGACCACGTAATCCCGCGTTCCGCCTTTAGACAAAAGAGTGACGCTAACACGTGGGAGAATCTAGTAGCATGTTGCCATGATTGCAATAACCGTAAAGGTGCAAGGACTCCAAGTCAGGCTAAGATGAGCCTTATTCGTCAGCCAGTGGCACCAATTGAAACTGGATTCGCCTATTTTGGCGAGATTCCTGACGAGTGGAAGAATTATGGAATCCACTTTATTACACATAGTGAGGATTCAGATGAGTGATATGAGTTATTACGTTTATTACTTCCTAGACCATAACGGTAACGTAATTAGAAAGGTTGAATACCATGACTAAAACTGACGAACTTACACTCCTTGCGGACCATGTTAATGACCGCCTCAAAGATATGCTTGATGAAAAGTGTGATATGTTCGATGAACTAATGAAAGCTATTCTAAGTTTGGATGGTATGGATTTTGTATGTATCACAGGTTATACGCCGTCATTTAATGATGGAGATCCGTGTATGCACACTTCGTTAATTGGACTGAATTCGTTTGTTGACTGTGATGGCGATGGTGAAGAATATTGCATCGCTATGGGTATTGAGGTCACTGACGAAAATGTCGAAAATGGATTAGCTGTCATTGATAATACCCCAGACCTTGAACGTTCGGTTCTTGACGCAATCTACGCTCTTGAAAACGACGCAATTTGCAACAGGTATGTAGATCTGTATGATAATACTAACTACCGTGCAATTATTAAGCTTGTGAACGATAAACTTGTTGTGTCTGTAGATTACTACGAACCGTCTTATTAGGATTTTTTATGTATCTAGTTCTAGAAACACAATTTGAATACAACGACGAAATCCTCTATACTGAGAATAGTATAGGTTGCGGGCGACCAGTTGGGCTGTTTAAGAAAAAAGATAGTGCCGAAAATCTTGTTCGTACCAAGGTTATTGGTCGGCTTAGGAAAACAAATATAGGAGATTACTGTTACTCTCTTCGCGGACTTGGTATCAGTGAGTATGACCCGCTTTTTGAAAAATATAATGTATCAACTGAGGATACTTACGATATTTCTCTTCCCTCTCAGGCTAGTGATGATGAAATCTGGGAGTTTTACCAGAGGATGGAGAATCTAAATTTTTACTCAATCGTCAAAATTGAGCTTGACGAATCGGAATCGTGATGTAAAATGGGGGTGTAACACAAACCCAGACAGGAGAAAAAATGCGATTGCAAGATTACTTTTCATGATTAGTACAGTCTATTTCGTAACAAAGGCGTATTTCGTAGCTCAACATTATGGCATATGCTTTATTTTTGCCTTTCTTGTTGTCATGGGGGCATATCTAACAATCAAAGGATTCAAGAAAAATGGAAGAACAGATTAAACAAGCTATTCAGGTACTTAATAACATTAGTGAATCAGAAGAGTATGTTGCCTTATGGGACGCAATCGCTAAAACTCAGTACAAGATACTAATGTCTTATATTAATGCGGGCTTCTCACGAGAAGAAGCGGTTCAGTTTGCGGTAACCACAGTCGATCAATTTAAACTTGGATAATACAATGTTCTCAATGTCTATTTTGGGTGGGCTTGCAGTTTTGTGGCTCACCTTTTTTCTTTACAAGTTCTCCCCCAATATTAATTCTCCAAGATTTGATGGACTTGTTAGTTTCTTGATTAATCTCTGTGTTGGTAGCATTGCCATAATCTGGCACATTTCCGATATTGCAGCAAAGCCATTTAGGAGACGGTAATGAAGTATAGGTTTAAAGCAATCGATTCTGTAAAGAAGGGTGTCTTACTTAAAGAACCCCGATTGACCGATCTGCCTGCCGAAAGCTACAAATTTGCATCCCTAAAATATGTGAGAAACAATGTACGAAATGACTATGTACAGTATGTTTTGGATTCTATCCCTATTAGGGGTAATCACAAGTCTATTTTGGTGGACATTAAAACCCATCATTTAAAGGCAGGTCAGATTCCTGCACTTCCGCACTGGCACTTTGATTGCGTTAAAAATCCCCTGTACGATTCGTGCTCTGCCAATCGCGACAAAATGTCGCGATTTCTGTCGCGATCAGTCGAGGAAGTACATCATATTTTCATTTCTTCACCTTACTGCCGAACTGAATTCTTAGCGGAAAGTTTTGAAACTGACCTCGATCCTCTTGACGGACCCAGATTCGATGATAAAATTGGAGATGTAAAGGGGGCGAAAATCGAAGCGTGTAGGATTTATTCTTACAAGAGACATTTGCATCGAGCAACCCCGGCAGAACAAGATTGTACCAGACTTTTAGTAAGGGTGACAGAAAGTGACATCATCAAGCCACACAATCGCCCGTTCGAACCAACATATCGACGGAGAGATTAAATGAGATTTTTACAAATGTTACTGCTACCTTTGTGTTATTTTATAAAAACATTTAACTATCTGACAATATCTAAAGCGTACATCTATATGAAATCCGGTAACGTGATTGTTATCAGTACCGAAGAGATACAATGGCAAAAAGGCAATACTGGAAGTTTTTCTAAATTTGTTTGGACTTCCCATAATTCGCTTCATCCGTTCCTTTGTGAAATTGATCTGGATCAAATTGAAGCCATTTGTTTTAAGAATTAAAAAATGCCAGAATTTATAACAGAATATTTTTGGTCGTGTGAGTCTAATCGTACTTGGCAAATTGAGTGCGGTTCATACATTGTTAGGTACGATAGTCTGCACAAGTTTAAAGAATATCAATATGATTATTCTTGTACCTGTCCTGCTTATAAGTACCAAAAGGGTTACTGTAAGCATATTTTAGCAGTAAAAGAAAAAAGATGCGGTTGGGACCAGTTTACTTCTGGCGGCGATCCTTGTTTAGTAGTATTTGGTGATAATAAGTGGTGTTGTCCCAAATGTTGCGGTCCAATTTTCTCTATAGGACATGGTGTTTAAAATGATTAATACAACTTTACATGTAAACAGTGGACCTTTTACCGGGTCTTACTCTATCGAACACAAGAGCTTCGTTTTCCCCGGTGGAGAAGTCCACGTCCGGTATGATCTTGACAGTCTGACTAATGGTGTTAGTCAAGATGAAGATTTCTATTATGCGGTCATTAATGCCCGCATTCGTAATTCAAATGACCTCATGGAGTTAATCTTAGCTTCAAGAGCACTAAAGGAAACATTCTATATTCAGAATATGCACTGTAACCTATTTTACTTACCATACGCCCGGCAGGATCGCCAGTGTGTTATTGGTGAGCCGTTAAGCGTTAAAGTGTTTTTCGATGTTATCAAAGCTGCCAATTTTGATTCTATTGATTTGTTTGATCCACACAGTGATGTTTCTAACGCATTACTTGATTGTGGTAATACTCACGAGGTTCAAGATATTATTTCTCTATTTAAGCATCTACCCCTGTATGTCAATGGTAAAGAAACTGCACTGGTGTCCCCGGACGCCGGGGCGAATAAAAAAGTTTTCAAAGTTGCCCAGCGTTTGGGTGTTGACAAAATCGTTCGCTGTGATAAAATGAGGAACGTAAGCACGGGGGAAATCATCGAAACCGTCGTCTACGAAGACGAGATTGACTACCCATGCTTTATTATTGACGATATTTGCGATGGTGGGCGGACCTTTATCGAAATCGCCAAAGCCTTACGAGCAAAAGGTTGTCCAGAGGTTTACCTGTATGTAACTCATGGTATTTTCTCAAAAGGGTTGCACGTATTTGATGGATTGATTGATCGAATCTATACAACTGATTCATTTTTTAATCCAGACGAAGTAGCTTGCGGTGCTCATATGGAGCACCCATTCTCGCTAAAATCGAATCACGAAAACGATATCATTGTTAACTGTCTCCATCTTGATGAAAGGTTTTAAATGAATCCGGTAATTGAAGCGGCTATTTCAAAAGTTGACGAAGCCAAGGATAATCTGAAGAAGGTTGTGCGTGCTTATTGTGCGGATAAATCTCAGCCGGTTGCTGATCGTTGGGGTGCATTTGTTAAATCTGGGATCGGGGAGCATAAATGCTGGATTCAACACTTTGATTCGGTTAATGATGATTTGTTTGCTTGCGATTCTGCCCCGATGTATTATCAAAAATATGAAACGATTGAAATGAATGAATTGGTTGAGTCACTTTTGGATAAACCTTGCAACAAATATGTTAAGAGCATTGAAGCATTCATGGAAGAATGTATGGACAAGAATATCGCCTCTTTTGAATTGGATTGGTAATGAACCCATCAGTAATTATTCATTTTGCCAAATCTGTTATGAATTCCGCAACTAGTTATGTAATGTCATTCGTCAACAATCCAGAATATCCACTTGATCAAAGGTGGGAAATCTTCATCGATTCCGGCTTCGGCAGACATGAACCTTCAACGGCGTACTTCGACTCACTGAATGAAGACGCATTCATTCCGTGCGAAGCACCGTTTTACAAAGAGCCGCTTGAAACCATTTCTGTTCAAGAGATTCTAGATGCGATTCTAAAGGATGAATCAATCCTAGCCGAATCTCACTCTGTGGAAGACTTCCAGAAAGAATGCTTGTCGCGTTTTATCAATTCGTTTACACTAGATAACTAAGGGGGTTCTGATGACTTTTTTTGAACTGAGTCAGTATGTTAATGGGGTTGTTTTTGGGTTGGTCTTTCTTTTCTTGATTGTGCAATCTGTGGTTGTTATTGCCTCATATCTTGTTAATCAAAAAGTAGATAATAAGATTCGAGATATGATTCAGAAGTATGGACATATCTATAATTCTATTTGTGGGGGCACTGTTAATGTGCGTCTTGGTGAAAAACCAGATGTTGTAGAAATGTTCCTTGTTTCTACAGTGCTAATTAATATTATCATTTCTTGTTTGTTTTGTCTTTTGACTGCTGCTGGATATTTTACATGGATTATTTTCGCAGTAATCCTTGGTCTATTATTCCTAATGAAATTTACTAAAAACACTCTTGAAAAAATTGGAGAAAATAGCTAAAACTTTCTTTCAGAAACGGGTAGTTTGTTGGACAATGCAAACTGTCTGATCTGTTCTGATTCTTTTTTCTTGAAGCTTAATACGGCAAAAGAGTCTTTTTTAGATTTCTCGTATCTCACTCTACAATTAGACTCAAATGGAATTAATTCACAAAGGTTAACAAAAGTTTCAAACCAAGACTTGTGACATTGAATATTATAAGATCCATGTTTTGTTAAACTTCCGTCTCCATCAATAAATCCACACAAAAAAGAAATTGCCTGTTCTTGATTCTTAATGAAGTCTAGTGATATTCCAGTATAAGTTTTTGGTGAGTCATCTTGAATATTAAACATTTCTCTAATTTGTTTCCCTATTTTCTTGTCAGAAATATTGACTCTATAAGCATCAGAACTGTTTTCAAACCAAGAACTTGGCGTGTGTACATAAACATCTGTTTCTAGGAATTTTGCCAATCTATATGAATTACTTTTATCTTTTTCTGACTGACTTACCATTAAGTGACCATTCTTGTAAATATAACCATCAGCAGCAATGAATCCGAGCCAGTAGAAAGATTCCAAACTACCATTAATAAGTGGTTCCATAGTACCGTTTCTACGAACGTTTACTTTTCTTGCGAGACCTCTTTTTCTGGCCCATTCCGTTATGGCGTGTTTAGATTTTCCCAAAACTTTACTTAACCAGTCAAAATTTCCATACTCGTAATGTTCAAAAATTAAATCAATTTGCTCTTGACTCAAAGAATTGGGACGATATAATGCAGTAGTAAGTTTTTTAAGTTTTTGATTTTGAGCAAAAATTCCGACTTCTTTTGTAGTAATTGCTAAATATTCGGCAACATCTTTTGTTTTCATTTTTGGATAATTTTCAATAATGTAATCTTTTTGAGATTGATTTAATGGCATGGTGTGATCTCATTTAGAACCTTGTTGAATAAAATATTGACTCTTACATAAGTATATACACCAAAAGCCTAGAAATGCAGTTAATTATGAAAAATTTTGACGCATCGACATTCCTTGACGGATACAAGACAGGTCATAGAATCCAATATCCAGAAAACACAACATTGGTATATTCTAACTTAACACCAAGAAGTTCTAGATTGGCTAATGTTATCAGGGATAGGTATGACGACACAGTTGTTGTTTTTGGTATTCAGTCCTTTATTAAAGAGTATTTGATTAAGGAATGGAATGAGACGTTCTTTGAACGCCCAAAAAAAGAGGTTATTGAAAAGTACCAAAGACTTATGGACGCCTATCTTGGACCAAATCAAGTAACGACTGAGCATTTGGAAGATCTTCATGATTTAGGATTCCTTCCCTTATGCATTAAAGCATTACCAGAAGGCACCCACTGTCCAATTAAAGTTCCGATGTTAACGATTTACAATACGAACCCTGATTTCTTCTGGTTAACTAACTATCTTGAAACAGTAATGAGTTCAGAATTATGGAAACCATGTACCACAGCAACCATCGCTAACGAATATCGTAAGATGTTGGTGGATTACGCTCAATTTACTGGTTCTCCTGTTGAATTTGTACCCTTCCAAGGTCATGACTTTTCTTTTAGGGGAATGAGTGGTAGACACGATGCTGCACGTTCTGGTGCCGGTCATTTAACTTCATTTGTTGGCACAGATACGATTCCATCATTAAACTACATAGAGGAATATTATAACGCCAATATTGATAATGAACTCATTGGATGTAGTGTAAATGCCAGTGAGCACAGTGTTGCCTCGATGAATTCAGACTATAGTATGGAAACCCCATCTGATCTACCATTTATCAAAAGAATGATTAATGATGTATATCCATCAGGTATTGTATCTATCATTGCTGATACTTTTGATTATTTTAGAATGATAACCGAATACGCAAAAAAACTAAAGCAAGACATTCTGTCTAGAAAACCCGATATTAATGGTAATGCTAAAGTGGTGTTTCGTCCAGATAGCTCAGATCCAGTCAAGATTATTTGTGGAGATCCCGATGCTCCCGTTGGAACTCCTGAACGTAAGGGTTCCCTACAATGCCTTTGGGAAGTATTCGGCGGGACCATTAATGCCGCAGGATACAAAGTATTAGATCCTCATGTTGGTCTAATTTATGGTGATTCTATTACCCTTGAAAGATGCCGGTCTATTCTGGCAAGAATGAGTGAAGCTGGATTTGCTTCTGGTAATATCGTGTTTGGTATCGGATCATTTACTTACCAGTACCTAACCCGAGATACGTTTGGGTTTGCGATGAAGGCGACTTACGGAGAGGTAAATCATGTTGGTCGCGAAATCTTTAAAAACCCAAAGACCGATAGTGGTGTTAAGAAGTCCGCTAAGGGGCTTCTAAGGGTAGATTACAATGAGTCCGGTCAGATTACCCTGTACGATCAGCAATCGTGGCAGGGGGAGAAATCAGGGCTTCTGAGAGAGGTATTTAGGAATGGACGACTGATGATCGATGATTCTTTCTCAGAAATCAGGAAAAGAGTTCAGAAGTAGCTTGACGCACGCCATCGGCGTGTTAAAATTAGGACATGGAAAGCGGGATAAGGTGACTGCCTTGAAGGGCCGAAACAAACTCCCGCTATTTTTTCTTTTTCTTGGAGAAACCATGTATTTTAAGGACACTTTTGACCCAACCGTAATCTACGTCAAGGATTCTTATGGAATTCGAAGATTTCGCTGGAAGAATTGGAACTGGCAAACAAGAAAAGACGAATGGATGAACTGCCATCCAGTCCCCTATAAGGAATCACAGTTTATTCAGTCTAATTTGATTTGGTCTGAAAACTTTTCTGATTTGGAGGATTAATCAATGAAAATCGATGGTCGAACTAAACAACAGTATGTTGACGACGTTTGCGAATGTATCTTCCACAAAGGTCATACTATCCCAGATGAAGAGAGACCGTATATTATCAGTTGTATCGAAGATTGTTTTGATAGCGGATTTTCTGCATGGGATGCATACTGCTTTACTAGACGAACAGAGCATGTAAATCCTGATCTACCAGAAGAAGTTGCTTGTCGTCAAATGAACAAAATCGCCGCAAAATATAGGAATGCTAAATGAAAGCTTACGTAAGATGTGGGGAATGCAATTGTGAAAGTCATTAACTTATTCGGCGGTCCCGGATCTGGTAAGAGCACAATTGCTTCGTATATTTTTAACAGAATGAAGCTGTTTCGGTTAAATGTTGAGTATGTTACCGAAGAAGCGAAAGACTTCACTTGGGAAGAAAGATACTTAACACTTTCTTGTCAGCCTTATGTATTTGCTAAACAAATGCGAAATATATGGAGACTTAAAAATAAGGTTGATTTCGTTGTTACCGATTCTCCAATCTTACTCTCCTGTATTTATGGCGACGGCAACTGGCCAGATTCGTTTTTCAAATATGTAATAGATCAATTCAATGACTTCAATAATATAAACCTCCTAATTAATCCGCTCTACAGCAGTTTTGAAGATTATGAAATTATTGGAAGGAAAGAAAGTCGCGAAGAAGCCGGAAAAATTCACAAAAAAATTCACGAAACACTTGACACTTTAGATATTCCATATTATCATATTATTAATGTTAATTTACAAGAAGCACAGTCCGAGGCTATGGAAAAGGTAGGTTATGTATGAGCTATAACGATTTTGATGTACGAATGAAATCTTACGAAGAAGACACCGTTTATGGTTCTGACTTACCTGTAATCGTGCGAGTTGACGGCAAAGCTTTCCATACATACACTAAGAAGTTTGAGAAACCATTCGATGACAGTATCAGGTTTGCAATGACCTATGCGGCAAAAAAAGTTATTGATGCTAGTGATGCAGTCGTTGCATACCATCAAAGTGATGAAGTTACTTTCCTGTTTTATCGTCCAGATCCAATGTCTCAAATTTATTTCAATGGACGAAAAGGAAAGCTTGAAAGTGTTATCGCAAGCATGTTCACATACTGGTTTAATGATATGATTTCTGCTATGCAACCTGAAACTGATTGTCCTTCTCCTGCATTTTTCGACGCAAGGTGCTATCAGGTGCCAAGTCTTGTTGAGGCCGCTAATGTTTTCACTTGGCGTTACATGGATTGTGTTAGGAATTCTATCTCGGCTCTAGCACATTCAATTTATTCGCCTAAACAACTTCATGGCGTCAGCCAGAAGCAAATGTTAGAAATGGTGAAAGATATTGATCCTTGGGAAAGACAATTGCTGGCTAATCGTTATGGAACATTTGTGCGGAAAAATTCTGTTGAAAACGTTTCCCGTTTTAATGAATACCCAATTGATTCACGAGTCGATTACTTAGTAAAAAATGAACCTATGCCTTTAAAGGATATTAAGAATGTTTACTCAGCAAGAAATCAAGAGGATGCATAATGGGCTAATTAAATGTCCATCACGCGAAGTTAAAGATTGGATGCCGGAAATCGTTGAAATTCTGGAAACCGCACCAGTTTCTCTTGACTTCTACACAGTAGATGTTAAAGTGCATATGTTGATGCCGGGACAGTTCCCCTGCATCCCAAACTGGCACGGCGATGCAATCCCAAGAGACGCTGATGGCAACCTCTTGATGGACGAATGCGACGATGAACTGACCCTTTGGTTGTGGCTGTCTGGACCTCCTATTACGGAGTTTCGTGATGGTCGCGAGGTCAAGCCTTGCACGTGGATTCCGTTTAAACAAAGGGATATTCATCGTGGAGTTGTATCAGAAGATTTTCAGTGGCGTTTGTTTATTCGGCTTATGCCTAACGAGTTAGTTGTTCGTCCAAGAAGTGGCGAACTTTGTCTAAGACGACACTCTCAAGTTTATCTAGACTCTAATAAGTTTACATGGTGAAATATGAATAAGGAAAAATTATGCTATTTATTGGCGACGTTCATGGAAAAACGGATAAATATCTTGATATAGTTAACAATACCGACCAATTTAGTATCCAGTTAGGAGACTTTGCTTTTAACTATGATTGCTTTGCGGCACTAAAAGAGCCAAATAAACATTTTATGATTCACGGAAATCACGACAATATTGATATACTTAATCTTGATCCCCCTTCTAACTTTCTTGGTAAATTTGGGACAGTAAAAATAGAAGGTTATGATATCACCTTTTGCTCCGGTGCGTTTTCAATTGATAAAGTGTGGCGTATTCAGAATTTCTATATGACCGGCCAGAAATCTTTTTGGGACGGCGAGGAACTTTCTTGGAAAGAGGGGGTTGACTTCCTCACCCACTTTGCTAAAATTAAACCAGAGATTGTCGCGACGCATTCATGTCCACAAGAAGTCTCAAAGCTTATTGGAAATCCCGAAACACTACGGGCTTTTGGGCATGATCCAGAAACGTTCAAGACTTCGACGCAATCTTTGTTGCAGCAGGCTTTTGAATTGCACAGACCAGCACTTTGGGTTCATGGTCATATGCATATTGATTATAGAATGACTATCAAGGGAACAGAATTTGTTGGACTAGGTGAGTTGTCTACTTATGTGATAGATTGATATATCTTATAAGCTGTATAAAACTTTCTTTGTAGCCCAATATCACAAACCATAGAAGGATAAAGAAAAAGAATAAGCCTTTTAAGACTTTCTTTCTTTGTAATTCTGATAATAGAGTATTTACTATCACTATAATTTCTGAGCTTAATGCTGAAATTACATCCTAGCCTCTCTAACATATGAGTAAAAAAAACCCAATTTTGGGTGTATTTGGAAGAAATGCAAAACTGTCTAGTATTTTTATTGTTAAAGTACCATGAGCCATCTCCATCAATACAGCCTCTGTACCAATAATAGCTCAATTCATGGTTTAATAACCAATTGCTTGGAGAAACTTTTTCGATATATCCATTTTTCTGAAAAAATCTAGCAATATCTTTTCTGCAAGATACGGCAGCGGTTTGATGTTTTCTATTTTTTCTTTGTCTAGTATAAGTATTGAACTGTTTAGGAACAATATTTTTGATTAAATCATAATCATCTGTTGTAATTTCTAATGAAACCCTGTTTTTGTCTCCGTATGAAACGTAACCATCTGACCACAAAAAACCCCAAAAGTAAAAATTGTTTGGTATTAAAGATGTGTCAAACGGATCACTCATTTCTCTTATCTTTTGTCTATTTTTATTACTATTGATAATTTTTTGATTCTTCATTTTTTTCTTTCAGTTAATGTATAAAGTCAAATGTCCACATATTAATATACACCAAAAGGAGATTTTAACACTATGAAATTGATTCTGCCACCAGAAGAAGCGAGGTCTGTTGTTTATCAAGATCATGAAGATTTTGAGTTGGTTCAGACAACTATTGTGGATAAAACTAGGTGGAGTGTTATCTATGAAGGCGTTTATAAATATCTTCCAACCAATAGATTCTATTATATTGACTGGTCAGTTGGTGCGACAGAACAGCAGGATGAAAGTCCATTTGAGTATGATAAGGAAGTTGAATTCATTGAAGTTGAACCAAGAGAAGTTACTGTAATTAAGTGGATTCCATGCGAATAGAAAAGGAAACAAGAAAATGAAAAAAGGTGAGTTGTGTTCAGTTACTGATTATGTTATTGTCGATAGGGTTATGGGTGATCAAGTTGATGTTACGAATGTTGATAGCGGTCTGGAATTTAAAATTCAGGGTCGCGAACTACTGGAAGAATTAAAATCGGCGGATTCTTTCAACTCTTCCAAGAAAGTTACAAAAACAGAACTTGCGGAGAAGCTGGTTTCATGCTATAATGTAGCCTTTACGGTTCGGTTTGAAAAAACCAACGGGGAAGAGCGAACTCTACGGGGACGATTGCAAAGTCATGAGCCGCTTATGGGTCGATCATATGTCGAAGACCTCGACATTCCAAAAGATCAACACAGACTTCGTTTGGTCGATCATCGTACATTGAAATACCTCATTGTTGATGGAGTTAAGTATTACGTATGAACTTTTTTATTCTCGATTATGATCCGCATCTAGCCGCAAAATATCATTGCGATGGTCATGTAAACAAAATGACTACAGAATGTTATCAGATGCTTGGTTCTGCACTACGTAGGTATGGTGCTACCGATCATCAAATGCCACTTACTAAGGCTGGTACTCCGCTTATTGGCGGTTATAAGTATCATCCTGCAACGAAATGGTGCGGTAATAGCCGGGATAATTTCGAGTGGGCTTGCGAGCTTGGATTACATTTAGCAACTCAGTTTCGTATTAGGTTTGGGCACGAGCATTTCTGCCATAAGAAAATTGCCCATATGTATGAAATGAGCTGTCTTATTCCTGCTGGTCGCATGACCCCATTCGCTTTGGCGATGCCGGACGAATATATCAACTGCGACGCCGTTCAATCATACCGCGAATACTATCATAGAGACAAACGTTACAGTATGAAAAATAATCCGGGCTTTGTCTGGGAGCGAGGCGTTGACAAACCGCGATGGCTTGTTAAAATGGAGTACGAATATGCATAAAAGAATCGGTGAAGTTCTGGCCTACTTAATTATTATTGGGCTAATTGGATCTTTGTTTTTTTCAGTTTTCAGCCTTAGTATCCATATTCAAAAAGAGTATCTTGGTATTTATAGGATTGAGGAACGGTTGGAAAGATTGGAAAAATAATGCTTGTACTAACCGACTTGGGGCACGATCCAGACGACGCAATCGCCTTATCATATTTGATAGAGCACAATAAGATTCCAGATGTAATTATTTTATCGCCCGGTTTTCCTAAGCAGGTTGAAATTGCAACTGGAATTTGCGATATTTACGATATTGCACCAACAATTATTACATGCAAAGATGGTCTTGATGACGGAAAGTATAATCCGGGAAAGCATAAAGTTTTTACTGGTAGAAGCCATAATACCTTTTCTCTAACTCATTCAAAGCTAAACGCATTCATAGAATCTGAAGCCCTAATCATTGGACCGCCAACAAATCTTGGAAACAAGTTAAAGTGCGGAACTATGGTTTTTCAGGGTGGATATTCACCGAATTCTATTGACCCGCTGAAAAAGTTTGATAAAATTGAAGCTGTCCAGTCATTCAACCCATGCGGTGCAAAGAATGACTTCAACTTATTGCTGGAATCTAGAGAAATTGTTAACAAGTTTTATGTAGGGAAAAACGTGTGTCATGGGTACACAAAGAGTGATTTGACGCAAGAGTGGGTTCCAGAATCCAAACAAATGTTTGAGTTTCTTGATAAGCTTTCTGATGATAAGGCTATGCATGATGTACTTGCGGCAAAATGTTTGCTAGATCCTTTAAAGTACCAATGGGAAAGAGCTAAACCGGTTTGGTTTGGCAACAAACTTTCAACTATTCCGACAGAAGAACTAATTTTTACGTTGATTGGAGAACAAAGATGAACGGCGAAACTAAAGCTATGTGTTTGATTGGCGGTTTCTTTTTTCTTATGGTTGTCTGTATTACTGCTTTTGATAATTATTCAGATGCCGAAATTGCAAAATCTGCTATGGAAAACGGCTATGAACAGGTTCAAGAAAATGGGAAGGTATTATGGAAGAAACAAGACTAGCACCAAAACAATGCTATGTTAAAAACAAGGTTGAAATTTTAATTGTTGGCGTTGACGAAGAAAATCCTGATATCTATTATATTTCTATGCAAATAAGAAGTCATGGAGATATGCTACAATGTCCTTTTGTGCCAATTCAAAAAAACGTTCTTGAGAATTGGACAAAAGATGCCGAAATGTTTGGATATGCAAGTCCGGCGTCTGTGGAATATTCAAAATTTCTTTGGCAAACGATTTGCAAAAACGTTAAAAAAACCTCATTTGATATTGATCCAGAAATGATTATGGGGGCACTTATTAGCGGCGTTGAAAATTCTGATAAAACCATAGAAGATTTTAGATACGATGAAGGCGTGATACTCCTGCCAACAATTTTTCCCGTTCATGAAAGTGATATGCCATGAGTTATCAAATCAAGTTTCGTTTTTGGGATAAAAGATCTAATAAATTTCGATACGATTTGTTTATGTTAAATAAAGTTTACTATATCTATAAGGACTATGGCGGAATGTTTTCTTCAGGACTTAAAAAAGAAGATGTATCAAACTATGTAGTCCCACAACAATTTACCGGCTTTCTTGATAAAAACGGTGTTGAGATATACGAAGGCGATATACTAAAGACAAAGCACACTGGACAATCGCCATACGACAAATCGAAAAATACACGGGTTGTAAAACGTCATGATTATGATGGTCAATTGAAACTGTTTGCTTCTAATGATAGCGATCTTCCGGCAAGTGGATTTGGGTTAAATGCTGGTACAAGAAATAGATTTGAAGTGATTGGAAATATCTATGAAGGAATTACAAAAGGTTGATAGTAGTCACAACCTTCCTATTTGTCCAAAGTGTAATGAAACTAAGTTTGTAAGATGTGAGCAAACTGACAAGATGAATTCAGTCATTTACATTTGTGAAAAATGTAGAGTTTATTGGTATGGAGTTTATTATGATTAAAGGTTGCGACACATGACGAAATTACCATTCGGTACTTATGAAGTATATCTTGAATCATACGGATTCTACGATCACACAAATGGATGGGGTGATAATTGTGCTGGTGTTAAGCTAATGGCCAGAACCCCAGAAAGAAATATTGAGTTTTGGGATTCCGGTCTGTATGATATGCACCCAGATGAATATGCTGAATCTATGGAACTTATTAAGAAAGAAGTTGTGGATGCGTTTGCCCATTACAGTCTAAATGTCGTAGATATTATCGACTTTGATAGCGACTGTGTTTGGGATTGGGAATATGATCAGAACGTTGGTGTTTAAATGATAAAAATTAAAATTGAAAGATTTGACAAACCTGATAGTGTCAACTATACTAACACTGGATTATCAGTATACCTTCCAGAAAAAGAAGAGTTTGAATATTGGGAAGATGCTCTGCTTGATTGTAAATCTGTTTATCTAGAGTTTGATCAGGATTGGAACATTTTTTCCTCACCATTAATGAATCAAGTTGGGTGGTATGCTCGCACATTTTTTCCATCTGCTAAAAAATTGAACATTAGTATTGACATTGAGGAGGTTGATAAATGAGGGAAATTAAATTCCGAGCTTATGCCGAAGCCGATAAAACTTGGCACTATTGGACCGTCTATGATGAATACCCACAAGGTGTCTACGGTGGACTGAGTGAGCCACAACAATACACCGGTGTCAAGGACAAGAATGGTGTAGAGATGTATGATGGCGATATAGTAGAATTAAATGGCAATCAATATGAAGTCAATTGGAACGAATCGCGAGCTAGATGGGGACTTGGAGATGTATGGGCATTTCTTTCGTCTTATCTTTGTGAAGTGGTTGGAAACATCTTTGAAGGAGTTGATAAATGACCGATCAAATTGTCGCCATTGTATGCGACTGGTTGGAGGAAAGCTAATGAATGATCCACTAGGAATAAAACCAAACGAATTTACATCAGACAATTACATCAAGCTAATTAAGTCGTGGAATTTAGATGATACACAGCTTTGTATGCTGCGACTCATGATTGATGATGTCTATATTGATGGATGGACTGATGGTAATGCAAGTATTGGTGGCCTAAGCCCAAGAGAATACAAAGAAAGAATAAGTAACGATATAGCAAATAGTTGGAGCAGATTAATTAGCGAGGGCATTAATGAGTGAATTAGAAACCCCATGTAAACAACTGATGAAAAACGTTGGATTCGGGCAGTCTATAGATATGTCAAAGCTTATGCTGTCTGGAGAAAAAGAATATCACGATTGGGTCTCTATCGGCGGGGTTATTTGTAGAGACAAGGAAGTAATAGAAGCCTTAGTTAAGATTTATGAGGTTATTAATGAGTAATCAAGATTACTTTTCAAATGATTCTCTTATTGAGAATATCAAAAAATACAACTTCAAAATACAATTTCATAAACGTACTTGGGTATTAAAACAAGAAGGGGGTGGATTTGATGGTCACTACAATACAAGAGCGGCACAGATTGACCCTGTTCCGTTTGGTGTCTTATCAGTAGAAAAAGACAAGAAAACACAAAGTTCACGTATCCATGTATGGAGCGATGGTGCTGCCGATGGTTATAACTGTTTTTTAATCAATGTTCCTAACGGTCTTTTTAAGCAGATACATGATGAAGGAGTTGATAAATGAAATTTATTGAGGAAGGGCCACCTATGAAGTTTTCAGATTTAAAAATTGGCGACAGATTCTCAACAAAAGTTGGGGTTTTTATCAAAGTTTCTCTGTATCGGGCTTGCGTAATCGAATCCAGCGTGCTATACTGTCCTAGTCTTCATTTTTTCGACGATGACCAGACGGTAATTCCTAACAAATTGGAGAAATCATAAATTTTGAAAATACAGCAAAGGAAATGTTTTAACGCAAACCATTAGTTTTGGTGTATACATTAGTAGGTAAACTAATTACATCAAAATGTATCGGAGAAGCAATGAAAAAGTGTAATAAATGCTGTGTTGAAAAAAATACTTCTGAGTTTGGTAGTGACAAAAGTACGCGAGACGGAATATCTAGACATTGTAAAAAATGCCGTAACGAATACGCCAGAAAAAGAAAAAGAAAAACAGCACTGTTTAAATGCGAATCATGCGGAGTAGAAAAAGAAATTGATTTTTACAAGCATCAAGAAAGAAAAACAAACTATTGTCTAAATTGTTGTAGCATTGAAACCCAAAAAGGCATTAAAAGGCCAGACAAATGCGGAAACAATCATGCCAGATGGAATGGCGGGGAATATATTTCTACAGACGGATATAAAATGCTTAAATGTGAGAATGAATTTCATCCGTCAGGAAGACAGAAATACAAAAGGGCACATGTTGTTGTAATGGAAGAGCATATAGGCAGAGAATTAAAAACTGAACGCGGCAACAACGGAGAGCAAGTGCATCATATAGACGGAAATAAATTAAACAACAATATAGAAAATTTAGTCTTATGCAGTAATACTAGCGAGCACAGAATGATAGAACATCAGCTTACATCAATTGCCTTTGATTTAGTTAGATCTGGTGATATAATATTCGATCATAAAACAAAACAATATAAGTTAAAAAAGGATCAATAATGAAAAGTGAGTTGATAGATTTTTTTGGAAACGATCTAATGGTAGTTAATGCTGCTAGAGTTTCCTATGGTAAAAATAAAACAGTATTTGA
>Ga0196901_1000247_pt1 | contig 29416 bp, 30 predicted proteins | sample CB_VirMetaG_FD_169099 | JGI IMG/M metagenome (GOLD analysis project Ga0196901, IMG submission 169099) | Freshwater to marine saline gradient viral communities from Chesapeake Bay - CB_1504_1 Viral MetaG (v3) (version 3) | ecosystem: Environmental > Aquatic > Marine > Coastal | place: USA... | reverse complement strand
GTTTGTTAAATGGTGCTTGAAAGACGAATCGAATATCTAAGTCGGGATTGCTCTTCTTCACTGCGAGCATCTTTCTCCGATCCTCGCTTGTCAGCCTCCCCTTTACTTCGAGAAAGATTCCATTCGGCAAAAGAAAGTCGGGGATGTAGTTGCATTGAAGAACGTATGCGAGTTTGCAGTTTTCATATTCGTAAGGAACCTTCAAGCTTTTAAGAAGAGCAGCGACCTTCTCCTCTAAGCCTGATCTGTACATCGTATTCTATTTCATGTTCTATAGGACTGAATGGGTGTTCATCGTGAAAACAAGCGTAAGCAGTAATAGCAAACTCAAGAAGCTTTCTAACGAGAAACTCTTTTTTAACTGCATGAGCTTTACAACGTTTAATGCCACGCAAACGTGATTTCAAGTCAAGATATTCTTGAACTGTAAAATCTTTACCCATCAGTCGTCTAGTTGTTTCTCGATGATTTCTTCTACGATCTCAGACACAGCACGACGCAGCTCATACTTGAAGTCTGAACGGTCTGCTTTGTAGCGCTCAACTGTGATAGCAGGCAGCTCAATAGTCAGTGTGCCTTTGTAAAGACCCAGTGTGTCGTCTTTAGAAACGTTGTAATCAAAAGTCATCTTCTTCGGTGGATTCAGAAATAGCGGTTACGTTCGGCTCAGAGGCTTTGAACCCTTGAGTGGTACCAAACAGAGCAGCCACGTCTTCAGCAGCCATGTCGCCCGTGTCAACGCCCGCAGAAGAGGCAAGAGACACAAGCTGCACACCTACAAGCTTCAACGATGTGCCATAGGTGACACCATCTTTGAGGATGTAGGGCTTCTGGTAGAAGGCAATCTTCACACGACTACCAGAGTACAAGGGGATAGACTCATCAGTGATGTGTGTACCCTCAGTGTCAACAACAGGGGGCTTACTCTCTTCATTCCAAGAGAACTTCACCTTGTATTGACCTTCAGATACTTCTTCCCAAGGCTCAGGCTTAAGGGTAGAACGCTTAGGGTTCTTCAGTTTAGTCTCTGCCCACTTGAGAGACTCTGCTCGATCAGTTTCAAGAGCATCAACAACAGTGGCGTCAACAATAGCAGACAATGAGTAACCAAATTTGCTGGGCTTCATTACAGCCTGGTAACCATCAAGGACAACAGGCTGTTCAGTTTTGTGGATGGTGCGGGTCATTAACAAAAAAAGTAAGTGGAATCAATCACGGACTCTGGTTCCAGATCTCCGATGATCGGTGGGTCAGTCTCTGCCTCAATCTGTTGGGCAAAGTCAGTTAGGTAATCATGCTCTGCAAACAGGTGCATGTAAGTCTCTCGCACAATGGTGCTGAGTACCGACATGTCTGTAGCACGACACAATACAGAATCGTGGATGAGAGCAATAGGTGCGTTAAACCTCAGTGTAGCCAGGTGTAGCAGGCTAGCGTCAAGTGAGTGAATAAGGTTAGGAGCAGTAGCATTCTTGTGATGCTGCTTGTCTACCTTCTTGCTGTCATCAACAGCGACCTCTAACTCACAACGACCAAGCAACTGTAGTTTAACAGTCACCTTCTCTTTCTTCATCAAACGTTGAGTGACGACAAAGCCTGATGGTGTAGTCCATGTTAGCTGTGTCTCCCCTCTGTCAATAGCTTTGGATACCTCTTGCTCAATCCAAGACATTACTGCCATAGGACCAGGTACAACGACATCCATAGCATCTCTGACTGCCTTAACAGTCTTGGTGAGATCATCTTTGTCGATCTCTACCCCTTTCTCCTTGAGTGCGTCCTTGATATACCCACGATTGGAGTACGGCTTAGCATTGTAAGGCACGGTCATAACTACACGTTTGACCGTCTTTCTGTCCATGTAAGGGCGAATAGAAGCAGGACAGTAAGGTGTAGCTGCCTCAGCAACAACCTTGTAAGCATCCTGTGGCTTATTACCAGGTAGGACGTTAACAAGCTGCGCTGTAGACTTATCACGGGCTAAACCAGCAAGGATCTGAAGACCACTGCAAGTAGCATCTGTAGCAACAAACAAACCTGTGTGAGACCGAGTACAAGCTAAGACACAAGCATAGTACTCTTCACAAGCTGCAAGGAATTGCCAAGGTTCATCAGCTGACTCCCAATCAGGAAGTCGCTCAATAGGATCTAAAGCAATAGCTTTGATGAATGTGGTATTATCTTGTACCCACTGCAAACGCTCTTGCATCGTTGCCTTATCAAGACCGAATGTAGTAGCTACCTGAAATGCTAACCACTCTTCAGCTTCAGGTGTCATGAATGACTCTTCATAAGACCTCAATAAACTTTTTCCAAAGTCTGTGTCTTGAGGTGTTAAGAAAGCAGGTATAGGATACGCTCTACCTCTATAGTCAAAAGACCAGGGTACGTAAAACTTCTCTTTATCCTTAAACCTTTTAACTGCCTCTAAAGTCATTCTAGTTCTACAAGACTTCCTAAACTCGTGAGCTTGTCTATTTAGAACTTCAGCTGCCTCTCTCCTGTAACTCTTCCTTGCTTCTGCATTCTCTGCAATGTCTACAGGTTTAGTAGGTAGATCATAATGAACAATAGGAAGGAACTTACCTACTGGTCTTTCTAATTGATCTAACTTCTCTGCTACCTCTACGATGAAGGGATTCAGGCAGTAAGAAACCTTTTGAATCTTGTTCAGAAACTGGATTGGTTTCTCCCCCTGTATACATCCGCCCTGTCCCCTACGAACCATGTCATGCCCCCTCATCACTTCGTTTAGGAGGTAGCCACCAGCTTTGTCCTCTGTCCAATCATTTGGAGGGATAAGCATTGGCCATGCAAGAGGACTAAATAGTTCAGCATTCTTCATCAGTTCATCTTTGATGTCCATGAACTTTGCAGTAGGGACAACATACTGAACTCGCTTAGAACGCTCCTGTATCACTAGCTTCTCAAACCAGCCACTAGATTCCATGATACAATCAAGGAGCCAACCACCGAGTTTAACTCGATTGTCTCTTCCCCATGTATGCCATTTCTCAATGTTGTGACGGTTCATCATAGTGCGAATGACAGTCAGCTTTTGCTGAGTACCAATCGACTTGTGCCAATAGTTCTTCTTTAAAGTTTCTAATAGACCAGGTGCTTTCTCCTCATAGTGTCTCATCTGACACTCATCTTCAATAGCACGACCTATAGCATCAAGCACATTAACAGCTTGGTTAGCTTTGTCTTTGTATGAGAATACTTTATCAAAGGTTACCTTAAGTGCAATAGTAGCAGATGCTAATACTTCTAGTTTAGATACATAAGTTTTGATAAGTTGGAATTGATAGCCTCTGCCACGTGTCAACCTGTCATGTGTAGTGTCTTCAATGTATTTGATAAGTATAGGGAGGAGTGAATCAATAGATGCCACACCATACACACTAGCAGACGCATAAGACTTATCTTCTAATTCTTGTGTGTTCTTATATAGCCTGCTTAAACCGTGTGCAATTGCCTCCCGTTCAAAGGCTATCTGTGTTTCAATCTCGGCTTGTGTAATCAATCGTTTCCTCTGCTGCGTCCCTGAGATTATGAATGTGATTTAGATCGTAGCACTGAGCAAGTTCGGGATAGCCATCAGCTAGCTCAGCTAGTTGTTCAGTCGTAATAATGCTCATCGTCGTTGTTGGGTGATACAAAATGGATAGCTTCATCGGTGCAGACAGTAAACTCTACACCCTCGTTCATTAGTGCTGCAACCTTAGCCTCAGCTGCGCTGTGTTTTTGATAGACAAACTCCTTGATTTTACCCTTGTGGGTGTTAGCACGGATGATACAGCAGATAGAGCTAGGTAACTCCCAGCCTGCTACCTTCCAAGACATAACTTCCTCAAATGTATGAGGCTCGAAGAAATCATCAGGAGTTTCTTTGTATTGTTGCCAGTTGTTTGGATAGTACTTACCACTCATCAGCTTGCCTCACATTGATTAGTTCATCATCGCGTTCACGGGACAACTCTAGCGCCATCCATGCAGCAGCTTCAGAGTCGGGTGCTAATAAATACATAGCACCTGAACGTAGGGTCACCTCGTATAGGCGTGGTTGGATCATAATTAGAACTTCTTAAGAATTTCGACAACCATGAGATCTTCTGAATCATCACGATCTAGCAGATCAAATGCACAGTTGTACGCAGCAGTTTCGTCTGAGTAATACTCAACAACTTCGTGACCTTCAAGAACAGCGAACATTATTTAGTAGTTGTACGTTTGCGAGTTGTACGTGTAGGAGTTGACTCCTCATCTTCAACAGGTGGCAACTCAAGATCTACTGTAATCGTTGCCATGTAAGCATCATGGAATTCCTTTTGTAGGTCCTTGTATTGTTCAATGGTAGAAGGTGTGCCACTTGTACCATAGTGATGTAGCCATGTTTCGACTGCATTGAGGAGCAGCCATTCACGAGTTCTAGTCATTTGATTCGTTGTTCGTATTTGGTAACAGCTACGTTAGCACGGCTATACACCGCTAGCGTAGACAACAAGCCAACGCAGCCAATCACTGCAAGGATGATGTTAGTTTCAGTCATCAGGCAGCCTCTTCTTCCTCCATCATGTCAACAAGACGACGACAATACTCCTCAACAGTGAACCAAACCATCTTGTTCTTTAGCCCTTGAATGCTATCCTCACACTTGGCAAGTTGTGAGAGGTATTCATCACCTAAGACATCAAAGCACACGTCTTCAATGTCGTCTTCGAAGTCATCAAAGAACTCATTGGTTTGTGCGTAATAGATGAATCCAGGTACACCTCCACTGCACCCATAGTTTGCAATGTCGATGATCTCATCCTCATTGGTGAAGCGATCAGCAAGTGCAGCAGTCAAACGCTCAGTGTAGAACAGCATGTTGTGAATGTGAAATGAAGTGGTTAGTTGTTACTCAAGCAAGGTTGAGTTTGAGACAATCAGTACGCTTAGCACTGACACAGTTCTCATTAACCCAGAAGCCAAGAGACATGTTAGGATTTATAATGAGATTGGTGATAGCACGACGGCTAACATTGGTGTAGTGATAAGTGTAACCGTTCTTGAATTGAACAAGTACATCACCACGAACAAGGTTGACAATCAATTGACTAACTGCTTCGGATGTGCGGCTAGGAATGGTGATGTCAGTGTTGAACATGTTGTGAATGGATAAGGTGTGAACGTAGCCAATCAAGTGTAACGAGACACTTGTGATAGCTACAGAAACCCATCAGCTAAGTGATGGGAAAGTGTAGCGATCAGCAGTAGGCAGCAATCAACTCGTTAATGTCATCAGTGCTAGACTCGTTGATTAGATCCTCATCACTGAGGCACTCAAGCATAGCAAGGTACTCATCAGGTGTGCAGTCAACGTCAGGATCGAAGTCATCGTGACAAAGAAACTCATACTCACGATGGAGAGCGGTGATGAGTTGAGAGCGGTTGTATGTCATGTCTGTAGTGTAGCAGGTGTTGAGAGCGTTTGGATGGGAGAGTGGACAGAGCGTTGAGTGGCACAGGATGGAAGCTTCATACTCGGCTTGCATCGCTGCTCCTTCTTTATCTGTCATGCTTACAGCATAGCACGTGTTGAGGCGTTTTGCAAGTGGGTGTGTGCCACTACGTGAGGTGGTTTCAAAGGACATGGTACACCTGTACTTCTGAGGTGACGGCTGAGTCGCCGCCTACAAGAATACCATTCAGCTTCGCTGGCTTGTTACGCTTAGCCTTTGGCACGCAATCACACCACATTAACTGTTTCATAGGCTTAGAACCTAGTGTGAATGTTGTCTCCTTCAGTTTGACTCGCATTGTCTCATCTCTTGACTACATACGTAGTATAGCACCGACTCAACCGCTTGTCAAGCATCCATTTATTAGCATTTTTGCGTGCGAGCGAAGCAACCTATCAGGTTTGCTTATCTTTGCTCCACAGATGTTTTGACTTTTTCGTATTCGTATTAGCATTTGCTAACAATACGTATTCGTATCGCTAACACTTACTCACATTGAGAATCATTCCCGCTCCGCGCTACGCGCTCCGCTCCCCTTGCTCATCAGTGTTGTGCAGTGATAATCATTCTCAAGCACGTGGTAAAGGAAGCGGAGCACGAAGTGCGGAGCGGCATTGATAAGGGATGGTGATACCCCCTATGGGGGAATGATCAGGGTTGCTTATATGATATATGGTTAGACAAATTTTTGTCATTTTTTAACGGAAGACCAGGCGTAACCATAACACTTGTTAACGCCATATTTGGCTCTACCGTACAGTACTTTCTCTTTTTCAACATTACCTGCATAGACTTTAACAAGTTTAACAGGTTTAAACTGTTTAGTCACTGAAGATCCATTACCATTAAAATGCTGCTGAACTCTATGTTTTAAGTCTTTTGTTGTACCTACATAATAGACATTGTTCTCACAAAGTAAAACGTAGGTAACTTCATTGCACAATTTAATCATAATAAAATAGCTTTAGGTGCTCCTTTAACGCGGTTCAACAGTATCATCCGGGGAAACGTACCAAGGAGCGGTTAAACGCATGTTAGGAAGGCTTGTAGACGTGTCTGACGGGGTTTCTGTGTACAACGGAGTGACCATATCAGGTAAAGGGGGTAAGACAACCTCTTCAATCGCTTCATCTATCTCATTTTTTACCCGTACATCAATCAATTTAGACTCTAACCAGTAAAGAAGACCTAGAAGAAGGTGGTCTATCCAGACTGTACCTGTTTCTAGGGCTTCATAAGTAGCTTTAAACTCGTTTAACCTTAACTTTCTTTCGACCACATTGCCTCACAAGTGTTAGGAAGGTATTGGTAGAGGATATCTTGTATTTGAGCTGCTATTTGAGCGTGTTCCCGCTGGGTACCGTTAGATGTACGAAGGTCACAGTAGTGTAACCAAGATCTAATGGAACCATTCATGTATAGTTTAGTTGGAGCTGCCATTGGAAGTACTTCACGAGCACACTCTTTAGCTACACCCGCTTCAACTAGTTCTTTATACAGTCCATAGCAGTCGGAGTAGAGTGAACCTATACGGAACTGGAAGTGTTTCTTTAATACTTCATCTAGATCATCAATAGAGTTCTGTCTATTCTTTTGATCTTGTCTACGCAGTTGGGGGATAGCGGCTTGTTTCTCCACCTTAGCGTACCTTTGACTAAACTCTTGGAAGGAGAAAGAACGGTGACGAAGTATTTGAGCAGCAATACTTCTAGTTGTCTCTATACTTACACACATGTTCACCATTTCAAAAGGTGACCAATGGTTATGTTTAATTAGGTACTTAATTAGTTTAGCACTGGTCTCAGTGTTTGACTGGTTAGAGGGATTAGATACCCTAGCCATGTAACTAATAAGATCTTCAGCGTCTGGAGTAATGTGTAGGAGTTGGGCGGTGTGGGTGAAGGTCATTAATTCTTAATACGTTAGTCCATACAGTAGGATAAGTGTTCTAATATTCACAAGATTCAAAAGGGGGGAGTGAATAAGTAGAATAAGATGTTCTCTATCCAGTAGTCTTTAGTAAAGAGGGGAATGAGAGCTTGTCTCGAATTCCCCCTTTCCCGGAGGGGAGTCCACCCTTCTCCCCCCCGTTATACATCCGCCTTGTTCAAATCAATTGGTATGACTTGTGTCTTATTTTGTGTCTTACTGTTCTTAAACCCACGTTGGAAGGGAGCTTTTACCACTCCCTCTAGCTTGTCTTTTTTGAGCTAAAGACATACCTAAAACTATATGGTTTGTCTCACTTTGAGGGTCGTCCATAAAGGCTTCTAGCATGTCGTTCCACTCTTCACGTTTACGTTCTTTAACAGCTTCTTGGGCTGAGATAGCTAAAGCATCTGTAAAGTATTTAATACCTTGTGAAAGACAGTCTAGTCTATCGTCGTGTCTTACCGCACCCTTTTCACGACACATCCTACTCATTTGGTAGAATAGCATGTATAGTAGTCGTTCTTCTGGTGCTGCATCTGGGTTTGATTTGAAGTCCCATTCAATGACACTTCGATTAACAATAAGCCTATGCTGATTAAAGACAGGCTCAAGGGTATCAATAATACGGTCTTCTTTACGGACATTTGCACGTACTTCTTCAATGTCAATACCTTGTTTAGTTTGGAGAAGATGTTTACGGAATAATTCAGCAACAATACCATCACCAAAGTTAGTTTCAATAACTAGTTTAGTAACACCGTACTTCTTACAACCTTTTAGAATGTCCAGTAACGTGTTGTCACTGTATCCATCTCGATAAGCACGCATTTCATGCAAGTACAGAAAACCGTTTCGTTGGGAGATATAAGCTGCTGCTGTCTCATCTGAGCCTCTACCCGATGGATCAACTGAGCATATTGTTTCTTGGTAGCTATCCCATTCACCTTGGAGCTGCATAGGAGAGTAGAAATAATCTCCAGGTAATCCGACAGTTGGTAGGTCTTTAATGACGTTTTGGGGATCTGAGCACCAAACGACTGATTCGGGAGCAGTAGTAGGGTTAACGCTAGTGATAACGAGGTCAGAGCACTTAAGGGGAAACTTTTCAGCATCGCTAAGGGAGGTATCAAGCATGAACTGGAGCATGAAATTACTCCTACCCATGGAGGCTTCACGTTCAACTAGGTCTTCGTTATCAAAACGATCAGGGTCAGTTACACCCCAAGATTCAGCTCCTTTATCAATGTCTTCAACAAGTTGAGGAGCAAGTAGTCCTTCGTATTGGCTAACCTTACGGGGATAACGTGCTGGCCATACAAAGGGCTTATAGTTACGTTCAGCAAGCTTACGATAAATGGTAAAGGTAGTCTGTGGTGTACCAAGGTACATAATCCTACTGTCTTGTTTAGGAGTAAGGATAGATTCTGCCTCAGTACAAAGCTGTAGAAGTTTTTCTCTCATGAACTCTGTCATGGAGTTACCAGGTACCTCAATATCGTCTAGGATCATAAGGTCAGCACGTGAACCCGTTAGCTGACCCGTAATACCAACACTCTTAACTGACGGAGCTTGGTGAGGGGGACACTTAATATCAAAGCTAATCCTAGACCACCGAGCAGAGTCATCAGCGGGTTGCATATGCTGTAACCAAGGTGTCTCCATGATAAGCTTTTGAAGGAAGATAGACATGTTATCAGCACGCTCCTTAGAAGCAGAGATAATCATAATCTTCTTCTCATTGTCTTTAAAGAGCGTCCAAAGAACGAACGCTCCAGTAATCCAACTTTTACCTACCCCTCGAAATGCTTGAATCTGTAGACGCTTAGGACCATATTGTAGGTAATCAGCAATAGCGTATTGTGCTCGGGTTGGGTTAGGTAGATCTAGCTGATTCCAAAGAGCTTGAAGAAAAAGTTTAAAGTCACTCTTTAAGAGTTCTAATGTATTCATCGTTTCTCCAAATTTTAGGTCCGTTAGGGACACCAGGTAAGTGTTGTTTAGTTGTAAAGTCTGTTCTATCCTCTACAAAGAGGTGATGAGCTTTTAAGGATTCATATTGAATGTCAAACCACCGATCAGGTTTTAGCGTCTGCTTTAACATGTCGATGTAGTCATAACAATGTTTGACATAAGCTGGGTAGAAGTCAGGATCATCACAATAGTCAGCGTACCACTCAACACGTTGCATACTTGCTACAATGTCTTTAGGGTTACGATGCATAAAGACAAACTTAGCAGTTGGGAGAATGAATGATAACTCAAGAACGGACTTAAGAAGAAAAGGAGCTTGAACAACTGCGTTATCCGGTAAAGGAAGACAGTATTCAAGCTCATCAACAAACACACCGCCAAGGTCAGAGCAAAGGATGTGGCTAGCAATGCGTGAGCCTGCTCTCTGTGGCCCTGTAACGATGATTGGGGCGGTCATAGGTATATTCTAGCGTAAAGGTGGGTAGAGGGAGGTTCTAGGGGCTTCTAGCGGCGTTTCCGTGCTTTCATGCGGGATTGGATGTTTCGTTCGTAGTTAGATTTAGTTCGAGTAAGTGTAGGAGTTTGAGTTACAGCTGGACCGTACTCACTTCTTTCACCTGCCATAACTTGCTGAATCTGTTCACGTTCGATGTCACGTTCCATACGCATACGAATAGCACCACCAGTTACTCCAAATACAGCAGCAGGAGCAGCTAATACAGGAACCTTGGTAGCAGCTACATCAAGAGCACCCGATGCAGCCTCTAACCCGCCTGCAACCGCTTCAGGAGTAGAGGTAGCTTGTTGGACAGAAGACACACCCTGAGCTGCTTGAGCAATGTCTGCAGCGGTAAAAGCGGCTGTAGCAACAGCACCCATAGGGAGTACGTTTAAAAGTGCTTTACCACCAGAAAAATCTAAAAGATTAGAAAGGGGCATTTCAACTACCTTTTTAACCTTTTTTAAAGCTTCATCAATATTTGAACCCATTGGTATATCAACACCAGGTTGGCGACTAGTAGGTTCAAATTTATTGTGAACACGTGAGGGAATTACCCGAACATCTCCAGAAACATCATCAATATCTACAACTACAGAGTCACCAAATTTGTTGTATACTTTTGATTCAACAGTATCTTTAAATACTTTAAATTCAGGATCTGAAATTGATAAATACTCACTAGTGCCACCAGATGCTAATCTGACATCATGTTCAGCAATAACAGGTTTACCACCAGATACATACTGAACCTCAGTGCTTTGACTTTGCTCTCTTGCTTGACGTTTTACTTCTTGAAGATATTTAGCCTCTTCTTCTGTTTTTGGTTTTTCTTTAGCCGCTCTTTGTGTTTGGGCTGCCGTGCTTTGACCTTTAAAAGATACACGGACTGGTTCACCTCTACGGTTTCTAATTTTAAGAGCGGGGCCAGTGTAGCCTGTTTCCTTTCTCCAATCAGCAAGAGTTTTACCAGGGTTTTCAGTTAACCAATTTTCAGCGGCTCTAAATAGTTCTTGATCTTCTTTAGTAGCCATTATTGAATATGTGAAAGGATTAGTTGTTCACGTGGCGTAATACCAAACGTTTGTCTCATCCACGTGAGCCAGTTATTCGTACCTTTGTTCTGATTACATTTCCTGCAGGATGGAACCAAATTTCTTGTAGTTGTTTGTCCTCCATTAAAACGAGGTATAACGTGATCAAGAGTAAGTTCATTAAGTTCATAAGTTTCTCCACAATAGACACATTGACAATTGAAGTGTTCCTTGATGGCTCTACGCCACATCCGTTTTGCTTCGGGACTTGTCATTGTTATTAGGTTTTGCAGGTAGTGATCAGGACTTGGTAGAAGGGGCGTCATGCTTTTCTAGCTTTACCGACACGGGCACGATTTTTAGAAGCAGGTTCAAGAGTTGTTGATCCATCCTTTTTATGGGAGACATCTTTACCATCACCGTTTCCATAAGTACCACGTTTGCGATTCTCTTTATTCAGTTCAGTACGTTTCTTAATTTGTAACTGACTAGAGTCATATTCTTTTTGATATGATTTGTAGTTACCATTAGCGTATTTAGGTCCGCTATAGTTAGACTTTCGTCCCATAGAGCCTCCGTTGGACAAGTGATGGATCAACTTTAGGCATAATAGCAGCTAGTTTATCAAGGGAATTACCTTCCATAGCAACTCCGCTGATATCATTCTTAGCTAACCAATCACACGCCGCCTTTAATTCCTGAGCAGTGGCTTCACCGCTTTTAATTCGATTAAGGAATTCAGTAGTAACGAGATTATGTAACTCGTTAAACATGTCCTCTGTAGCTTTCTTATTGGCCATTTCTCAATGTGAGTTGGTCGAGTTTAGTTTCGATGCGGATCATGTGATCCTCCATCTTTTGAAAAGCGTTCTCAAAATCATCCTTATAGACGTAATGACGTGCCATATCTAGTTCAGCACGATCAATACGGCGGTCAACCGCTTCAATACGTACAATAGATTCGTCAATACGCTTATGTAAGCGATTAGTAAGGGCAGCTAAACCGGTAATTACGGCTAAACCTGCTGCAACACCAGCTTCAATCATGGTCAGACATCAATTTAATAAGTTTCTCAGGGTAGGATGGATCAGTTGCATAACCTTCTTTTTGAAGAAGGCGTGCGCAGTCTTCCCGAGATACGGCTCGGTTGACGCCTTTATAGTTTTTATAGTCCCTGTACCAACGATCTACGAGGTAAGAGACACAAGTTTGAAGGTCTGGGAAGTCAATAAAGCCAGCTTTAATAGTTATCCACTGACCATTGATAAATTCTTTGGTTTCACGCTCAGAACCTTGACCTTTAAGACCAAAATAATTGTGTTTACCAGAAGTATGCTTGCCCCAACCGCTCTCAAGAGCCCATTGAGCAGCTACAACCTCAGGATATTTAGCTCCAGCAGCTTTAGCAGCAGCTTTAACTCCCTTCCAAGTGTTTTCAACAGGAGTAATAGGTCGTGATTGTTGTTGCATAGGTCTGAAGGTCATGAACCAACCAGTACCACTGCCTTCAACTTCCCAACGCTTTAACCAGTTACGCCAAGAGTATTTAACATCTTTACCACCACGTCCAATTGTGACATAACCACCGTTGACGTTATCCATTTCACCATATGGATCGTGGAAGATGCCGTTCTCTCCGTCATCACCAATCAAAAGCATCCAGTGTCCACCGCCTATTGGGTTGGAAACATGTCCTTTATGAAGGATACCAACAGCTACTGGATAACCAGCTTTAAGTTCGTTAAGTAAAGTTTGCTTTATACCCTTTTGATAAAAGGAAGCAAAGACACCGTACTGCTGACAAGCTTTGATTTGACTGGTGTATTGAGTTGTATCACCGTATTTGAGAACCGTTCTCAAGTAATCATCATCTGCATTACTACCCAACAACGCATCAGGTAGGAGATACTTGATAGCCATAGCACACGTAGAGCTAAAGCACATCCGATCTCCATGACCTGTTGCACTATCTGTTTGAGGGTAGTACTGCTTTACTTTTAGCAGTACCATGATAATTACTTAAACGTATCTTTAACACGTTGGATCTTATCATCCTCAGTGCGGTGAGGCTTCAATGCCTCTACAACACGAATGAAGATCTGTGCAATGCTATTTTCACGAAGTTTAGATGCTCCAATGATCTCAGAACCGATAAACAGTCCAAAAAAGATGAGTGCCTCATAGGACACTTTAAGACCAAAGATAGTAAGCATGATTAATACCTATAGGTAAGGTTTACCAGGGGACTCCAGTGGAGGTTGTAGGAGTCAATTTTTGAGAGATCTGTTCGTCAAGTGCAGTGTCGATCTCGGTGACTTTCTCTTCACCAAGTTGATCCTTCACCCAACCAATGACAATTTCTTCAGTCAGTTGGGGATAAGGGATACCATCAGCTTCAGGTGCTTCAAAACCAAGAGAACCATAAGCACCAGCTTGCTCACCATCACGGAAACGAGTCACAGTATAGTGGACCGTGTAGACCGTTCCAATATCATCAAGCTTTCGCTCCATATTTGCAACTTTCCAGACGGTGAAAGGGAAATCAATACCAGGAGTAGACATGTTAAAAAAGTGTGTTTGTGGTGTAAAAAAGAGAGCCCACCGGGATTGGTAGGCTCATGTGAAATGGTTTAGTGAGTAGGACTACGAGGCTTAGTAGGTAATCATTAAGGTGCCATCCGACTTGCGGTAGATGTCACCAGCAACCAGCCCACCAGCCAATGCAGCAGTGTTGTCTGCATATGTAGGAGTGTTGGCGATATTGACAATGCCTGTTGATTTAATCCTCATCCGCTCCGTTGGACTTGCTGCACCATCCGCAGTAGTGGAGAACACTAGGCGTCCCGGCATATCATTAGCGCCAGGGGTGCCGTCTACATAAGCAGTGATGTACGCCCCAGGTACTTGTGTACCATTTCCATCTGCACCGGCAAAACGCAGCTCTCCAAGTCGGTCGTTGACTGAAACAATTGTTGTTGCGCCTACTGCTGTGCCTCGTGTTTTACCAAGTGTAATAAACGATGCAAGGGAGTCATTGCTATTACCAATGAGTTGAATACTTGAAGTGCTTGCCGTAGTTCCTTCAAGTTGGATTTGCCCAGTAATGCCAGCCTGTGTTCTTGCGCTAGAAGTCCCCACCAACAACCGACCACTTGAGTCGATGCGGGCGCGTTCTGATGCGTTTACTACAAACGAAAGCGCATTGACACTGTTGTCATAAATGATCCGACCAACATCGGTATCGTCCGGATCACCCATCTGGATGAAGCAAGAACTTGTATTTGATGCGGTTAAACGAGCGACGCAGTTGCTTGTTGACGTAAGATAGAAGTTATTTGTGGCGCCAGTGCCGCTAACTTCAAGCAAGGCATTAGGACTCGACGTTCCGATGCCGACGCTGCCTCCTTCGGTTATAACCATCCGCACAGACGGGTTAGAGTCAGCGGATGCAGTAGTTCCAAACTCCAGCCTGCTATAGCCACCATTTGCAACATTTGCTGTTGCTTGAATAGTGCTATGGATTTTTGGACCACTGCTACTTGCGTCTGCAGTATAAAAACTAATTCTTCCCCAGGGATCAGTCGTTGACCAATCACCTGCATTGCTTGTGGTAGCAATTCGCAGTTCAGTCGGCGTCGGAGAAGCGCTGCCGGTTGCAGAGGACAAATGCAACAACGTGGCTGGGCTACTAGTCCCCAGACCTAGCTTCCCGTCCGATGTGATGCGGAGGCGTTCTAGGCTGTTGGTGTGGAACGTAAGCGGATAGTTGCCAGATACATATACCTGCCCTGTTCCGGCTGAATTGATATGGTAGAAGTTGGTGCTGGCTCCCCCACTATCCTTTGCTATAGCATTGAAGCCAACAACTCCGCTAGTTGTCGCGTTGCCAATGGTTTCAACATAGTAGAAGTTATCTGCATAAAACCTTGCTACTTGCGACGCAGAGGATCGAAGATCTAAAACTGCGCCAGGACTCGCGGTGCCAACACCAACCCTCCCACTCGCATCAACAAACAACCGCCCAGTGCCATTAGTCGAGATGGCTACTTGATCGGCGCCGGGGGAGTAGATGCCATTATCCGTTGTACCGACACTCAACGACGGTGCAGCTGCTGTACCACTAGGTAGAGCCAATGCTCCCGTCATGGTATCACCAGTAAGTTCTACAAAAGTAGAGTCTACATAGTTCTTAGTTGCTGCATCTTGTGCACTAGTTGGGTCTGTTACATTAACAATCTTATGATTAGTAAGGTCCAGATTATCGTTAATCTTTACATCACCTGTACTATCAAAAATGTTATGACTATTAACATCTAGATCTTCTGCTAGCACTGGGAATGAAATACTACCAACAGGTACAGTAACAAAACCAGTACGTTGATCAACAGTAAAGAAGTCACCAACTTTAAACTTACCGTTATGATCTGTTGTAGCAGTCCAGACTTTACCGTCATTTAGTTCAACAACTTGATTAGCTTCAATTGGTACACCACCATTCTCAGGTAGTGCAGTGTAGTCAGTACCACTACCAACGTACTCCATAGTATGACCGCTAGAAGCAATCATAGAACGAAGATAGAAGCTAACAGGTGAGCCACTAGCTACTGCCCCATCAAGACCAAGGTTTTCGTCACGTTTAGAAGGATTAGGACGACTGATTGTTACATCCCAACCTGCTCCATTTGCAACAGAAGAGAGGATTGGATAAGTATTACCACCAATATCCACAAGCATGTTAGTTTGTGGACGGGTAGCACTACCGTGCCAACTAGGATCTGCAGTAGGTGAGCCAATGGTAAACGTAATGTCACCATCATTTGCAGTTGCAGTAGTGGTTGCAGTGAAAATAGCACTGGTAGAACGACCATCAACAACCAAACCATAACGACCGAAGTCAGTGGTAGAAGCTGCAAGGTTAGCTTGACCACCATTCAAACACTTGATGTGGTAATGGTTAAAGAAAGCATAGCTAGAGGTACACTGAGCATAGCCATTATTGGTAACAAAGATACCAGGACCATCCAAAGCAGTGTGTGTATAGCTATCCGTCACCATAGAACGCAACGGGCTGCTAGAGCTAACTGTAGCACCATTAATAAGGATACCACCACCAGAAGGAGCTGAAGTCAAGTCACCTGCTGAACCCTCTCCTGGAGTGTGAGGTGTAAAGTTTACGTTATTAATCCTTGAATCAGAGAAGTTGGTACAGTTCTGAATATAAGGTGACTTCCTAATAATTGCATTAGGGAGAAATGCGAAGTTCCAACCTTGATTAGTAGGTAGACCGTATGTAGCATCAGTGTCAAGACTGTTACCACCACGAGCACCGCTGGCTTTCATACCATTCAAGGTAAGCCCATAAAAATAACCACCACTGTTCACACGGAACATGGTTTCCAGTTCATTAGGCTCTGGAGTATCAATACTATAACCAGCCTGATCTTCTTCTGGAATAGCAGGGTGAATAATACAATTCCTTAGTGAAGTACCAACAATAGCAATGTCATTCTTTTCAATGTCAATCGGGAATGTTTCTCCATAAATACCTGGAGCAACCACAACGACACTACCATCACCATCAGGATCTGCGTTAATATCTTCAACAGCAGCTTTAATGGTTTTCTTAGGATTACTAATACGGTGACCAGTTAAAGTATCATCACCATTAATAGAGTCTACATAAATGACTTTAGATAGTTCTGTGAACGTACCACCAGATACAACAGGTAACCAGGAGGTACCATTCCACATATACAAAGTCTTATCATCATCATTCTGTAACCACGTTTTACCTACTTCCCAGTCGGAACCAGAAGGTGTGGAAGTTTGAATAAGAGTATCAAAACGTCGTGCTGCTGCACTAGCTGTAAAGATGTTTGTATCTGCAGGACTAGGGCTACCAGCGTTCTGCTCAGCATATGTGATGATATCTTCATCTTTAATGCGATCAAGATCTACCGAACTTGCACCAATACCAACAACAATTTGACCTCCACTAGGAGTATTATCAGTAATGGTAATACCATCTGATCCATCAATATCAAGAGTCAACGCGTTATCAATTTTAGAATCAATACGTTGATCAATAGATTCAGTGGTAGCAACTTTAGTATCATCACTTACCCATGTATCAGCAGAATAAATAGTGTTATCAAAACGATCCCAATAGTTATCTAGAAGATACTGATAGACATCATCAGTAACCCCTTGGCAATTGGATTCTTGAATAGCATAACGAAGCTGTTCAAAGTTCTTGTTAAGGTCATCTGAACGAATAGCCGAACCAGGATTGAACAATGCACGAATATCATCAATGTTAGTAACACGACGAATCCGTACATTGTCTACACTTGTTTCATTAGGATCTACAGGAACAGTAGGTGCTGGTGGAGCTGTACCTGTAAATTCAACAATAGTAGGGTTAGCGTCTGTAACTTGCCAAGGGTAAGTCGCATCAGTCTGCGCTATTACGTCCCATTCTTTAGTTGTAGCGTTCCAAAAAGAAACTTGAATTTCAGATTTAAAGATATATGGGAAATCAAACGAAAACTGAGTCTTCGATCCATTTCCTGCTTGAATTGTTTGTACGTCAGCACACGACATGGTTTTAGTTATTTGCGAATGTTGAGAAGTTCACCAGCAATATTTGCTTCTTGAGTCAAAGCACGCTCATTAATACGACTTTCAATACCAATCATTAGTTCAGCATTGAGGCTTTGGAAAGCAAATTCTTCAGCAGCACGCTTAGCATCAGACAAACGAACATGAAGATCATGCCACTTATCCAATGAAACTCTATCGGATGTAATGTTTTGACGACGCATGGTACGAAGTTTTTCAATAGACTTCCAGCTACCAGCATCTTGCATAATACCTTGAATTGAATTCTTAAAGTAACCTTGTTCACCCATCAAACGGAATAGTTCAGACCGCTCAGGAGCAGTTAACTTAACACCATTACGGGTTTTAAAGGTTGTAGACATATCAAATTCAATAGCTTCAAGGAACCTTTCTTCAGGTGATTGCTCAGCGTGAATTTTAATAGGACTATAAGCATTCCAAACACGTTGGAGGAACCCATATCCATTTTTCTTTTCACCCGTTACAGGGCTATAAATAAAGGGTTGACGATTAGAAGGATCAAGACCTGCACCAATAAAACGGTTACGGTTTTCAAGATGACTCTTAAAGTCATTCTCTACTTCCCTCATACCTTCACTAAAGATGCGAGACCACTCACCACGTTGACCTGCAAGTGGACCAAGACTATTGACAAAACCAGCACTCCAACGTTGCAGAGCACCTTCGTTACCACTCAGAATATCCATCAACGGACGTACACTGGACAAACCAGTACGATCAGTAATAGAGGCACCAAGGATAAACGTAGCCTTACCAAGGAACTTCTCAGTAGCTGCTTCACCAAGCATGTCAAAGTTATCTGCTACGTTAGCAACAAATGCCATCCAATCAGCAACAGGACCAAGACTTTCATAGGAATACCATTTACCATCCATTCCTTTGATGGTCCGCTTTTGCCAATTAGAGTTCTTGACACGAGATGCTTGAGCTTCCTTGTCATAAAGACCATCACCACGGATACGATCATTCATAACAAGACCAATAGCTCCACTTACAGCCATAGCACCAACAGCCTTACGTCCCCTAGTCATGTACTTAAGGTCCGCAATCTTTTGTTGCTTAGCAATGGTATCCATGTTAGCTACATCAAAGTTACGTGCTCTGAGTAGTTCATCAACACGCACTTCATCAGCCAACAGGTCTTCCAATTTAACGTAAGCTAGTTCGTTAACATCACGTTGGAATGGTTGCCAAGGACCGTACTTACCACCAATATCAATGATATTCATCCCAGTAGTAGGGAAGAAGAAGAAAGGACGGAGACCAGGTACAATACGAATAAGATCAGTAATACCTTTAGCGAGTGGAGTGTCAAGGTTAAGTGCCATCTCACTAGTGGCATATTTAACAGCTTCATCTGTAATCATTCCACTTTCATCAAACATTTGCTTGTAGTATTTATCAGCAATAGGTTTGACGCTATCTTTAGTAACAGGTTGTCCTGTTGCAATAAGATCATCCATAGCTCTGAAACGAGCTTCAGCTGATGCATTAAAGACACCAGTAAAACCGTCAAGAGCTGTCATAGCATTAGTACCAAAGCGAAGAATAGGATCCTTGCTAAGGTCGTTTAGCATCTCGATCTTACCAACCAAATATTGAAGACCTACATTACCTTCAGCAGCTTGAGTACGGGCAGCTTCTTTTAGAAACTCCATCTCTCGTTCAGATTGCAACGCCAAGTCAAGACGTGTTGCACCCCTTACAGCATCAGGTTCTTTAGATGCTTTCATAAAAAGCTCACCAGCATAAGGCAAAGCTTTCTGGAATGTCTCTAATACAGAACTATAAGCAACCCAACCGCGTTGAACTGCTTTAAGATCACCAGCCATTACAGCCCCAGCAAAGTGGGACACAGGTTGAGAGATAAGACCACCAAAGTTACCAACAAGTGCTTGGATAGGAGTAGAGAATGCAGACAACATCGAGTTGTAAACATTAGACCATACACCAGCCAACAACTTGTTTTCTACTTCAGGATTAAGATTAACAACACCTTTACCAAGGTCAGTAGTCATCTCACTGATGTACCTATTCATCTTAGTAATGGTATCAATTTTACCATCAGTAAGTTCATAAGCCATCAGGAATTGATCCATCAGCTGAGGTTGATTAGTAGCAATTTGCCTCATAGTAGAAGCAAAACGTTGAGAATCATTAAAGATCTTTTGTGCTACTACACCAGCTCCATCAACAGTAGCTTCGTTATAACCTTGAATGTTTTGGAAACCGTTCTTAACAAGTTGAATCAGGTTAGCCTTACGGTTCTTATAGTACTTAGCAGATCCAGACAGCTGTGTAACGTACTGCATAAGGTCAATAATCTTGTCCTGAGCAGCCTCCACAGCAGCTGTACCTTCCATCAGACGTGAGCCTTCTGCAAGGTCAGAGATGCGTCCAGACAGGCTTCCAGCAAGCAAGGATTGAGCACGTGCTACATCCATACTAGTAAGGTCAGCTCCAAAGCCACGAATAGCTTGTGAAGCCAAAGCAAAGCCTCCTTCTGCCATTACTTCCTTACCATCATCAGTGCGCGTGATGTATGGTTCAAGGATCTCTCGAACATCTGCTTTACTCATACGAGGATCAAACAATTGAATTGCAAGATCTTCGTTAGCATCAATAACATCATCAAAGGTAACTTTCCATCCATCACCTTCCATACCAATGCGTCCTGCTTGCTTGAGTTGATCAGCAAGACCAAGGACAACATCTTGGGCATTCTCTCCGCTCTTTAGAGCATATTTAAGAGCAGGTTCAGACACCATATTACCAATACGACCATAGACAGTATCCAGGTTCTTAGCAATACGGGCTTGGTCAATAGCAGCTCCAACAACCCCAAAGTCATCAACAGTACGAACACCAATCTCTGTATAATCAAAGATATCATGTACACCACGAAGAGGAACATCCATCATAGGATTCTCTGAGAGGTTGTAGTAACCTACTTCATCTAATGCCTCTTCTTGCTTAATAGCTGATTGAACAATCGTTTCTTCAGGATCAATAGAAGAAGGACGTGGAGAGTTTGCTTCAAGCCACCTACGTGCTTCAGGTGTCTCTCCTACAAGTTGATTTGATTTACGAAGAGTACTACCAATGTTAGCAAAAGAACCAACAAACTTAACAGCACCTTCTGCAAAACTAGTAAAGATACCAAGACCTACATCTTCGTAGATGTTCTTCTTACGCTTTAGATCAGGTGCATCATCTTTCAACGTTGCCATTGAATCTGGAATCCAGTCAAAGGTCTGAGGAAAGGATTGCTTGAGAGTACCAGTAATGTTATCCTCTTCGTACTCACTGCTAACAGCGCCTACAGCAACACCTGCCAGAGATTCAACCCCTAAAGTACCTGCAGCCTTAACAAAAGCATTGTCACCTAAAGACCAGCCTACACGAGTATTGGCAGCTTGACCACCACGTATACCTAGTTTAGAAATAATAATAGTGGGGGCTACAACTGAAGCAATCTCACGAAGAGCTTGCATGTGTTTAGTTTGAAACTCTGGGGGTTTAGGTACATTTTGACCTGTAACCTTATTGATTAGGTCAACACCAAAGTCAACAAGACCAGCAGGTACTGTCATAGCACCTTCTACAACTTGCCTAGCGGCATCACCAATATCATATCCCTGTTGCCAAGGGAATTGTTGCTCCTGTGGTTGCTGTCCCGTAGGAGCAGCTTGTTGAGCTTGCATAGGTTGTCCCCCCGTGGGGGTAGTCGCTCCAGATTCAGCCATGGCGGCTTGAGCAGCACGAGCTTCTTCAGCCTGCCGCTCAAGTTCCATTTGGGCTTGAAACTCTTCATTGAGTTCCATTTCACCTGGATCGACCCTAAACATCTCTGTAGGATCGTATGCCATAATTAATTAATTAAGATTTAAATTGACTAGCAATTCGACGACGTAAAGATTCATAATTTCCGTAAGGAGTCATATCCTTACTACCTCGGGGAGCTGGACGTAAGAAATCAATAGAGGCAATAGTGCCATCAGCACTAACTACCCTACCAGTACCACCTTGTTGACCGATAATTTGACCTGTCCTAATCATTTGCCCAGGTTGTAGATTTGGTTTAGAAGCTAAATGAGAGTAGAGAACATCTACCTTTTGATTAGTATCAGGATCAATAGATTCGATAACTACATAATTCCCATATCCAGAACCTTGACCGCCTTGGAAACTAATGTCCTTTACAACACCAGGTAGAACTGCTGGGAATTGTTTATCTTCAAAGAAAACATCAATACCAGGTTGACCTGTATCAAAGGTTATTGAAGATACTTGTGGTGAAAATGATTGTAGAGGACGTACTGGTGTTCTCATCAAAGTAGACACTTCTAAAGGTGATCCACTTCTCATTAGTGATGGGTTATTTAACGCTTGAGCGCCTCCGCCATACTTATACATAGCCTTGGCAAACTTCTTACCATGGTTAAGCATCTCAGTCTTTATCGGACCATCAGGCAGCTCACCACGTAGGTAAGCATCGTAGTTACCAGGACCTGCATTATATGCCATAGCAGCTTTAACAGGATCACCGTACTTCTTCAAAAGACCAGCATAGTATTGAGCACCGTAATTGATATTAGCTTGAGGATCTCTCCAATTCTGTTGTGCAAAGAAAGTAGGATGATCCTTTCGACTAATCTGCATGACACCAAAGGAAGAGCCGTTATAGCTAGTACTACCTTGATTAAATCCACTCTCAATCTCAGCCAAAGCTGCAATATAAGAAGGGTTAACACCATTAGCTTGTGCAGCCTGTTGAATAATAGGACCAAGGTTGTTAGGAATAATAGCTGTATTAAACGTGTTAGCCGTACCAAGAGCACGTGCAGAACGGTTTAGACTGGGAGTTTTATACAGAAGCTTCTGGAAGGCAGGGCTAATTAGTTGACTAGTAGTTTGCATTGAAGGTGGAGGTGCAAGCGGCTGCATACCTTGTGCAGCAAGCTGACGATTAATAATCACCATAGGATCCAATCCGTTCGACATACCAGCTACAGCTTGTACATCAGCAGGAACAGTGAATCCAGGACGACCATAACCCTTTACAATTTCCTGTGCCTCTTGTGCAGTAATAATAGAGTCTTTGGTATCAATAACTTTTGCCAACCCTTGAGTGGCAATGTTCTTTTTAAGCTCATTATAACGACGGTTAGCAGCCTCTACACCCGTCATCATACCTTTGTTAAGGTTAGGGAATGTAGGAGTACCACCAGGGGCATCTACCTTACGATACCAAGGACTATTAGGATCACGAGAACCAGCCTTTACTTCAGCATCCAGCTGTTGACCAATAGCGGTTGCAGCTTGGTTAAAGTCCATACCACCAGCAACCGCTTTATCTACACGCTTACGGAATTCAGACCGCATCATAGTCTGAAGAAAGACACTGGCTGGTGTGTTTGGTTTATTAGTACCGTATGCAGTAACACCGTTAGCTGTGGTCTTGAAGGCTTCAGCTGTTTCTTTGTAGATACCAGAGTTGTACTGTGCCTCTTGCTCAGCAAAACGCTTACGGAGTTCACGTCCAGTATCATAGTCAATAGATTCTGCAGCCTCTACAGCTTCTAATGTAATGAGACCAGAAGGAATAGAAAGGAACCGTTTAGCTGATTCTATTTTCTCTACTGCTTCAGTGGTGTAGCTAGAAGCAAATTTAAGCAGTTCAGGCGGGACTTTACCGTGAGTTTCACGGAAGAATTTGATAGCAGCATCAGCATTTGCTTGTGTTGGATCCTCAGTTAAACCTTGAAGAATCCGACGAGAATCTTGTTCAAAAGAAATATTATCAATCTGCATTTCACGCTGAGCAAACCTCATCTCAGCATTAGTACGTGCATCAATAATCTCAGACCACCTTCCAGGCCACTCCTGATCGTAGGTTTTACCATCAGGTCTTAGTACCATATTCCTAACAGCTTCGATAGGAACAGTGAAAGATCCATCAGGTTTTTGATGAGTAGCCCAACCTTTAAGTGCTTCATGAGCACCTGCTGCACCAACCAAAGGATTATTTACTAAGTTTCTGAATGCAATTGGAGCATTCTCTTCAAACCTAGCAGGATCATTTAGTACAATACTATCTTGCTGATCTTTATGGATTGCATAGGTATTCTTAATTCGATTAGCACTAGCACCTTTAATTAATGTGTTGTTGTGCTCATCAATATACCTTAATCCTTCAAACAAGAATAGTGGATCAAGACCTAAAAACCCCTTTGTCTCAGTAAACTGGCGCACAGCAAACTGAGACAAATCTCGCATAAGTTCTGGATTAGAACGGGCTGCAGCAGGTGTTACAATTTGACCGTTATATTCAAATTGAGTTTCAGTATCATTTAAGATACTGTCAAGAAACAAAGGAAATTGATTTTTAAGTATCCAAGTAGAATTACTTCTATTTGCAAGGTAAGTGTTTCCAGGATTTGCAAGCCTTCCTTGAGCTACTGTGCCTGGATCTAATCCTGAAGCTTCCTGAATATTAACATTTAAATTATATTTTTCAAGACCTTCAAGTAGTGTTAACTCTCCCTCTCTAAATGCTAATCCCCTTTCAAAATCCTCACCACGGACTGCTTTAAGTAGAGCATCACCTTCTTCACGTTTAATCCGCTTGGCTTCAATCTTTTGTGTGATATCAGCGGCTGCTTGACTAAACTGAGCTAAACCACCAAAGATTTGTTGAGCTGATTGAAGGTTTTCTGCAGCCTGTCCTTCAGCAGTTCTAGCATCAAATTGACTTTGAAGTAGCTCATTCCTTAGGTTCTGCTGTTGGATTTGGAAGTTACGGTCTTGGGCTTGACGTGTGTAATTCGCATCCTCTTTCATAGTCTGCAGCATTTCACGCCGTTGCTGCATTTCAGCTTGACGATTACGCTGCATATTAGCGATAACCCGATCGCTTTCTTGTTGCATTCGGGTAATCTCTGCTTGGCTCACCTGAATAGGTCTAAAACCACTAGGAGCTGAAGCAGGAGTAAATCTAAGTCGTGCCATAATTAATTACTTAAAACATCTTACTCCAATCTTTAACACTTGCAAGTGAACCAGCTGCAGAACCAATACCAGAAACCAATGGACCCCATACATTCTGTTGAACAGGTGCCGCAACAGCGCCAGGTACAACAGGCATAGGATCGACAAAGATCCGCTCAGGAGCAAGCCTAGGTCGTGGTGCATATGAAAGTCGTTCAGGTTGAATCATTACAGAAGCAGCAGCATTAAGATCTGCACCATACTTCTGTAGTGCAATGTTTCTCCTGTTAAATTGAGATTGCTGAACGGCCGAAACCACATTAGCATCCAAGACACGAAGGTTAAACTCTGTATCTTTAACAGCATTAGCCAATCCAAGGCTAATCTTCTTCAATTCAAATCCAACACGCTCTCTAGCCAATGAAGTATCAACACCGAGCTGTGTCAATTGAACAGCTGCTTGACGTTGACGGCCTGTTAAAGAGGCATCAAGTTGTGACATTTGACGGTAGAAATCACCAAGAGTTGTTTGCTTACCTTTAACTCTGGATTGACCAGCTTGTCTAAGTTCAGCAGCACCTTGTTCTTGTAGATTCTTAACCAAGGCGTTTTCTTTTGCAAATGCTGTTTCCTTAGTCAATTGATTCAGACTGTCTTGAATAGAAAACTGACCAAGACGATCCTTCTGTACAATAGCATCAAGTTCAGGTTGAAGTGCTTGACGATTAAGTTCCCCTTCAAGTAAAGTCTTTTTAAGAGCAGCTATTTGACTTTCTCGGTCAAACATTTGTTGTTGAAAAAGACCTTGTAGTGCAAAGTCTTCAGCAGCATAAGCCTGTTTAGCAGCTAAATCGTTAAAGTTTAACTGCTGCCTACCGATTTGAAGGGAACGTTCGTACTGACGGTTAGCTTGTCTAAATTCATAGTCTTGAATTTCTTTACCGCGTTCCCACTCTTGAAGCGCACCTTCAAACTGAAAATTACGCTGATTGAAATAGTTCTGTACGTCAGCATCAAATGCTTTAGCGTTGTACTCATTCTGTAAATCAGCAATGAGTTGACTCTGCTTTAATTGTTTGTCATAGTTGGATTGTGCTTGGCGGTTTTGAGAACTAGCTTGAGAGGCACCAAAGATACCACTAGCAATTCCTGTTGCAGCCCCAATAGCAGCAAAAATAGGGAATGGCATATCTAAGTCCTCCTATAGAATCGTTGTGAGTAGTTTCCTTCCCACATCATCGAAACCAACGACACAGGGTATGGTAAATCACTTGTCACTTTTAGTTCAAAATTAGTATTACGTTGGTGAATGGGTACCGTGAATTGGTGTTCAGGTTGAACAGGATTACTATCTCCAGAGTAGTAATTAGCTTCAGCAACATGTTGTACATCGACCCATTCATTAGAACCTGCTGCTTTTAATTTAAACTTAACTGCACCACTCCTGTTGACTGAGAATTTAACTCGTGCAATGGTCAAGGCAGCTGAAAAGTCGGAAGATGTTTCATTTAATTTAAAATAAAACCGCGGTAAAGTAACATCTAAATCATAACTATATCCTACTACAATACCATCCGTATAATTTAAAAAGTTACCTTTTACTTCAAAGTAACGGTAACCTGTTACCGGTTCTGTACGTTCAAAAGCAGTTGACCAGTAACCAGCGTCTGCATCGATGGCAGCTTCTGTCCCAACATCTGCTATTGGTGTAGTCAATAACATCACACCAGTTTTACTAACAAAAGGTGTAAATGGTACGTAGATTTTAGTAACATCATTCGCTTCATCATATACTACAGAATCAGAGATTTCACTAACATCAATTGTTCCATCTGTACCTCCGCTAATTGTAATAGTATCACCAACTTTATAGCCGACACCTGGTGAATTAATAACAACAGAAGTTAAAGCTCCATCAGTCTGTGTAATGTCAACAGTTAAGCCAACACCTAATCCATCTGTAGTAGTTTCAATATCAGTACCATCTTCATAGTCTGAACCTGCTACTAGTGTAGTATCGTCTAAAGCTACAACTTCTCCTGGAGATACTGGACGAGTAGCCATGTCTAAACATGAGTTACCGTTAATACCTGTAGAAGTAGCAATTACATTTCCTGTAGGAATCTCATCAAGAACAATTTTACCAAGGGTATACTCATCTTCATGTTGAGATACAATGATTGCAGAATCGTTGATAATTTTAGCAATTTGAACAGTACCAGTTAGTTCCCATTTAGTCCACGCCTGAAATAGATACTTTTCACCATCATTATAGTACCTAAATACATAAAGATAAGGTGTGTCTCTATCTGTAAGAATAATCAATGAATTCTGGGGACTAACAGAAAGATCATCAATTGTTTCGGGAAGCCATTCTAGAACAACCTTACTGATATCAACAACAATCGGACGCTGTTCAATATCCCGCAGTTGAAGTGTAAACACCTTGCTGTAACCAGGTACTCGACTGACAAATGCAGTCATTGTGCCTACATCTGCTGGTGCAATATCAGTAGCCATTTCATAGTTAGAAAGACTACGAATACTAGCAGTGCTGGGTGTTAGTGTGTTACCATCTGAAGTAAATACTTGAAATTGTTGCCTAGCACTAAACAAAAGTAAACCCTGTGGTGAAGGAAGAACTTCAGACAACACGACTGGTTTAATGCTAGCTACGTTTAAATCAATAGGATCAGAGGGTGTTTGAGTAAGACCTGACCTTACAAAAAAATTATAAGGATCGTTAGCTACCCCAAAGAAAATGTTGTCTGCGGAAAGAACACCAAAACGGTTATTATAGTAAAAAGTAGAATTAATAGGGTATTCAATAAAAGACGGTAGAGGGCTGGTAACATCATTACCTGCAGCTCTAGGCTTCCACTCAATAGGTTTGAATTCAAATGTAGTTTCACCTGTATTAACCAAAATATGCGGCATAGTAGAAGCATCTAAACCAGGCGATGCATCCCTAGCTACGGTTTCTTGCCAATACCCACGCCCCTTTTCGCCATCATATGCCTGAAATTTTAGATAGTAATCATCTTCTTCTGCTGAAGTATTCAGTACTTGTACATTATGATCATGGAAGGATTCAGCTGGTAAATCTGATACTGCATTAACTGAATCAGTAAACGCTTCCAAAGATAGATTATCTAGTCCACCAGAAGCGCTAATATCAATAGCCAAAGGCGTACCCGTAACAGCTGAATAATCAGTTACAACTGAATTAGTTCCCGTACCTCTTTTAATGACCAAACTGTTGGTATAACCTTCAAGGTACCAAACACCATCAAAGTCTGTATTACTAGCAGTCTGCTGCGCTAAAATAGTATCTCTAATGGCATCAATTAGGTGGTGGTTTGTATTAATATCAGCTGGATCAAACTTCAACATATCATCGTATGTTGTTGTCCCTTGAGCAGTAACTTTAATAGCAATGTCACTAATAGTTACTGTATATTCAAAATTCTCAATCAGAGTATCAAGGACTAGTGTAGCTACTGAATCGGCAACAAAGGTGCCTTTAGGTTGCATAGCTGTAACTATGTTCCTATTAGTAATAACTGTTGTATCTTGAACACTACGGAAATGATAATCATCTTTTGTAGTACCAGTCAAATAAGAACTGGCTGTGTTATCAACAGTACACCAAATGCCCTCATCTGCAGTCCATACATAAATATCTGAACCTTTAACAGCTCCAATGTAAGACCCTGCGGTATCCCTTTCAATAAAGAACCAAGCAGCGCCTTCTAATTCAGCTTTAGTAAAGGCAGTACCATCACCTTTTTTTAGTACATTGATAAACTCTTCCCCTGGTCTTTTTAGCAAACCAAAGGTAGGATCAGGGTAACCATTAATACATTCGGTTAACTGACCTCCTACTTTTTTATCGTCATTTTGACGTGATACACCCCCAAGAAAATTGGGTACTTGTTGTGTTACTGCAGGCATTATCGGTACAGTGTGTGATAAGGTTGATAACTTTGATAATAATCATGACCTTGGGGACTACCAAAGTATGTATAATCACCTTGGTTACATTCGTATTCAAGAGCCATAGCACGGGTAAAACCTTCCTTTTGTTGAAGGATTTGATATTGATTAGGATCCCCCATAATACGGCTAGAAACTATAGTTGCAGCACGTGCGACAATAAAAGCTTGAATTGGTTCTGGAATGCTACCCCAGTCAAACTCCCAAGTAATATCTACATATACTGTTTCATCATCCCACTTATAAGAGTGAGCTGTTCGGTCATAGAGTTTACCTCCACGGTTAATAGAATCTCTATTTTTGTTTTGTGTATAATTTCTATTCAAGTCTATTTGAAGTACATTGTTAGGAATTAAGACTTCATTGTTAGAGTTAGGAGTAATAGGATAATTATACTCTTTATTAAATGTCCAGCCTTCTGCCTGTACTTCCCGTGACACCTCTCGAAGGGTGTTGAGTGCAATCGCAACGTCCGGGTTGGTTTGAGTTTCAACTCTACTTGTAACAATAGATTGAGTCATAGGACGCTCTGCAACCGTCTGTGAGATGTTCACAGTATATTCATAGGTCACAGGATCAGTCGCTTGTTCTACACCTGCAGTGGCAATGGAGGTTCCACTAGCTACACCTGTACCACCAATGTAGGTACCAACAGGAATATTAGCAGTTGTAGTAGTCAAAGTAGTACCAGAAATAGATCCAGTAAAGCGACTTACTTCATTAATTACAAGAGTTTCTTCAGTTGTCAACGTAGTAACAGGAGCCTGACCAACTGACGCCAGGATCTGATTAACAGCTTGTAGCTCAGTATTGGAGCCAGTAGTAGGGAAAGGCATAGTTGATA
>Ga0196901_1000246_pt1 | contig 29434 bp, 31 predicted proteins | sample CB_VirMetaG_FD_169099 | JGI IMG/M metagenome (GOLD analysis project Ga0196901, IMG submission 169099) | Freshwater to marine saline gradient viral communities from Chesapeake Bay - CB_1504_1 Viral MetaG (v3) (version 3) | ecosystem: Environmental > Aquatic > Marine > Coastal | place: USA... | reverse complement strand
GCAGTTTTCTCATAACGCGGCTTATCAACAACAATACCTTCTTCAACTTCTTCTTCAGTGGTACGACTACGTTCTTCCGTGTACATATCCATTAAAGACTTCTCGGAATCAGTCAGTTCGGTTTCGTCCTTTTCCTCAAGCTTTTGATACTGTTCATCCGTTACAGTAAAATCCTGTTGATCTTCGCCTTCCTGCTGTTGTGCCTTTGTATCAGTCTTGCCAAGCCGACGCTGGCTCCACGGAAACGGCCCCATGTTCTCAAGCGCATCTTCTATTGCATCAACCCACGACTGATCAATCGTTTCACTCGTCTTGTCAGCAACAAAATCTTTCAATGCCAAAGCAACAGCACGGCTGTCACCGGAGCTTATCATTTCAGCAATCTGCTTACGTGTCTCGGTATCAGTTGTATCAATCAATTCGTTCAGATAGAAATAAACCGCAAGCCTCCCGCCTGTCTTCATCCACGCCTTACCATTCGCATCCAACTTGTTGTCAGCATCCATCCCAACCACAAACTTCATACGCGCAGCATTATTCACAAATCCGGTCTCAAGACCTATAGCCTGGCGTAGCACGGGATTATTGAACCATTCAAGAATCTGGGCATCAGTAATGTTTAACGGAAGTTGTGCAAGCACTTCATTTCGAATAACCGCAAGACGTTCCTCAGAATTTTCCATGGTCGGAAACAAAACACGGCCACGCTGGGCGCGACCACCTTTGAATTCCATTTCGGGAAAGCCAAGTCCAGAATCCTGTAAGTCGGGATGTGTACGCTCTTCAATCTCTTGATCCTGTGCGGAACGACCACCATTTTTGCCTTCCCCTTGGCGATATCGCCGTTCAGCTTCCGCACCGTATGTATGCATCGCTTCAATGAACATCAAACGATTGTACATATCCTCATTGAATTCAATCTGACCATTCTCAACTGCATTGTCAACCATGATATCAAATACACGGGGATAGCTGTCGTGAAGCATTTCATCAAACGACTTTGAAAGCGATTCCATTGCTCCGCTTTTGTTGTCATACGTCTCTACACGAAGATCAGTCCCACCATAATAAGAAGCAAACGTTTCACTGGCACCATTCGAAATTACACTGGAATAAATGCGGGAAGTAAACTCAGCAATGTCACTGTATTTTTTAAGGTGGCCTTTTTTAACAAGACTGGAAAGGACTTCACTAAAAACTTCGTGAAAAGTACCAACTGCCACACCAGACTCATGTTTCAAAACCACAGTGGAATCAAACGGATTTACAACCTGATCTGGATCTTGGAAAGAACGAATTGATTCGCCAATATCCCCTTGAACCTCGTCAAAAATACCTTCGTTCTTCTTCAAATACTGAACAACACCATCCGCTTCACTTTCCCCTTCCTGCAAGGATCCACGGATTTCTGACATCACTGTTTTCATGCGACTGTCAAGATTACTACGAAACTGTTGCCCGGCTGTACGAATCAATTCATTGGCATTGGCTTCCGATTTGAATAGCTCTTGAATCGCTTTTTGATGCTCCCCTTGAGAAGCAAATGCCTGAACCTTTTTCCAGTTGTCCTTCCCAATACGGTTTGACATGACAGAATTTTTACGCCAGTTTCCAACGGTACCACCAAGCGCATTAAACATAAATGCACTGGCACTTGCCATAATAGCTTCAACCCCACCCTCTTTAATCGTCTCGTAAACAAGCTCCTGCATATCTCCTTTCCAAAACTCAGGAACTGCTTCACGTGCCTTATCAATCCCACCATACTTCCGAGACAACGCAAGCCCCATTAAAAATGTCTGCAATCCATTCTGAACAAATTCTTCAGCACCTTCCATCAAAGAACTTTTAAGGCGTTTTCCCCAAGAGGCTCCACCTATCATGCTTTCAAGCATATTGCTAATACCAAACTTTGTACCACCACGGTATAATTCATCATGAAGCTCAATAGCACCTGAACCCAAACCATACAAAATAGAAAAGAAACGAGCATCCGTTTCATCAATATCATAAAGAACAGTTTCCAAACCAAAGTTGCCAGCCTCACCAGCCGTAATTCCGGCATACATAGCCCCCATTCCAGCAAACTTATTGCCACCAGATACGTATTGACCAATGGCACCTTCTATACGCGAAGTGGCCGAAAAGGAAATCATCTGAGCCATGCCGTCTGCCATCTGGGTCAATGCAGCATTCGGGCTATCAAACATCCCTTGAGAACCAAGCAAACGCATTTGGTGTCGAGCACGGTCTCTAGACCAGTCTTCTGCCCATGGACGTAGATCATCATTTGACAGGAACATACGAGCAATACCAAAAGACTTAGCAGTGTAAAGATCTTTTGTATGCCAACCCAAGCCCTTGATTGTCTTTGGAAGTATTTCAAAGAACCCAGGAGATTCTTCAAATACAGGCAGCCCCATTTTTTTTGCGCCTTCGATACGCATGTCGTTAATGTCTTTGAATGTGAAAGTTGGTCTCTTTCCAGAACGGCCAACGTTTTCCAAGAAAAACTCTCTGCGTTGCACAGGGGTCATTTGTTCGAGATTGTTAGCAGTGTCTTCAAACCCCGAACGAAGGATTCCCATATTGGAAAGATCAGAGATAGCCAAATTCGGATCAATCTTCGATTCTTTCTTTTCGCTATCACGCCAAACCTTTGCAAGTGAATCAACAGTCAGAGATTCTTTCTTCTGAAAATTAATCCTTCCATTGTTTACAACAGCGTCTTCATTTAACGGAACAGAAGAGGCTTCTGGCCTTTGTTCATCCATAACAGAATCAATTAAAGCAGGTTCTTTCGCCGGCATGGGTTGATGTTGTTCATCAGCAAGAATCGAATCTTGGTTAGTGACGACATCATTGTCTTGGCTTATAGGAATAGTCATTTAAAAAAACCTTCAGTTCCAAATTTGAACTCGAACATAATGAGAGTTGTTCAAAGCGTGCTTTTTAACTATTGTCTTTATTCTTTTTATGCTCACATCTTTATAACGGGTTTTTACGAAATGCTCTAGTGTACCTGCTATTTGTTGCGCGTTTTCTTTTGTTGCCTGAATTGAATTAAAATTAAACTGTGCAACTGGCCTTATTCCAATTTCGTCTTTCCTAAAAGATGGCTGTTGAAGGAAGTCGTCAAAATCGGTTAGGTCGTCATACGAAAGCCCACTTGTAACAATGCTTGTATACAGTTGGGTTGGTTTCTTTCTGAGTTGCTGTAAAAACTCACTCGCATAGTTAAACTCTGAACCAATCAAATCTTCCGTGTTTAATTCAAACTCGGCAATATGCTTACGCTGATAATCGTCTTGCATTCGAGCAAAGCGTTTGCTTTCAAACAACCCGCCAAAACTCTTTGTATTTTCGACGAACTGAGCAAGATCATTTATGTCATTCTGATTCGCCATTTCAAGAAAAATATTAAGATTATTTTCAATCTCTTGATTTGCCATATAATTATCTGTAAGCCGTTGTGCAATTGCTCCAGGATCAAGATAAGAATTATCAACAGAACCGGTGCGTGTACCCTGGTTATATTCCAATCCCAAAGCCCCATGAGCAATCATCCCTTGTTCACGATCAGCTTGATTTTGAAACTTGAAAAGCTTTTTAATGTCGGCATTGGGATTCAATCTTGGTGTCGCGTTGTCTTTAATTACAGCATCCGCATTGACAACATTGGCCTCAAACAAATTACGATGCGTTTCTGTATATTTCTTTGCCATGACTGCCATTTTTACAGACGTATCACCTAAAGTTACATTGTTGACACGTTTGTAAATCGAATAAGCAAGCTCTGGCTCTGAATACCTTACTTCATCTGCAAAATCCATGGCATTATTGAGGGTTTCCATATTGGCACGGAAATTCTGACCAAGAGGATCCTTGCTTGTTTTAATTCCAGAAATGTCTTTCAAAGCACTTTCGTACCGTTTCCATACATCTACATCATAACCAGTCTTAAACTGTGGTATATAAGTTTGATGTCCTTCAATTGTTGTATTTGGGCGAATAGAAGCATCCCTGAATATACGATTGGCAACAGGATTACCGGACATTGTAAAACTATAAGAACCATCGCTTACATTGATCATCCCATTGCCACGGTATAAGTCACCAAGATCCATAGCAAGTTCACGCCTTGCATTAATGACTGTTTGGTTTTGAAATTTTTCAACGGGCTGATCTGTCATTCCAGTAATTGACGACATCAATCCATTATTAGAAGAACTTGAATCACCTTTGGCTTCCTTGATGTATGCTTCAACATCATCAAAACTGTCTTTAAGCTGAAGATTTGCACCAACCGCTTTTTTGAAAAGCTCCATACCACGAACATTTGCAGATGTATTCCCCTTAAACAGCTTCCGTTTGAAATCATCCAATACAGGTTTCAATACGGTGTGTGAACGTTCAGTAAGCGGAATATCAGTACGTTCGCTATATTGCGACTGTAGTCCACGAAGAAGAATAGAATCAAAAACATAATTCATGTTTTTCCTTTCTTCGTCATCAAGACTAGGAGAAGAAAGGTTTTGAAGCATATCATTTAACGACATGTCACTATATCGAGAAAACACCTCATTGTCTTTGTAATCCCCTACAAGGCGTTTTAAGCCGTTCTGATAGACATTGGACATGGTTTGCCAGTGTTCATCGAACTTCGGGTCTGTTGGCCTTAGAACGCCATTAAGCCCGTAATCACGCATTAATCCAGTGGCAATCTGCTGAGAAATTTTGTTTTGAAGAATCCCATTTTGAGCACCAAACCTCTGCATTAAAGCATTATCGGAAACATTGCGGGCTTGAATAGCAGCATTTTTTACATGCTGGCTAAATGAAGATTTTTCCGATTCAGTACCATCTAGGTTTTGAGAAATAATTTTACGGACTTCGGCCTTCAATCCCCCATTACCATAAGTTTCATACTGTTTACGCAAAGTATCGACAATGCCCTCATATTCACTACGATCCATCTCTATTGCAACAACTCTACCAAGATCAAGATCAACTCCTTGATCCGCAATGATCGCATCAATGCTTTTTGAAAACGCTTGATCATCGAGTTGCTTAATAGAAATATTCCCATTTTTTTGCAATGAATTTTTTGCAAGCATTCCTACAAGTCGTTCAGAATCAAAAGTGCTCAAGTCGGCACCATAACGGGCAAGCTCTTGTTGCATGTAACGTTGAAGTTGCGCTCCGTTTATACCTTTTTGAACAAGCTGTTCCATGTTGCTTTGTATAGCAAGGACTGCGTTCATTTCACGTTGACGAAGTACTTGTTGAGCTTGTTTGAAAATTTCCCCTTTACCCTCCCCTTCATCAAACGTCCATGTATTATTAGAACCAGGCACACCACCAAGGGACAAAGCAAGGTTTTCTTCCTGCATCTTTCTCCAGTCGGTTACATTGCTTTGAAAAAACTTCAATGCCCCGGTCTGTTGAGAAAATTGAAAAGAAGCTTCCTGCATCTTTTGATCTTTGAGTTTCTGATCCAATCCTACAGTGGCAGAGGCAAGATCAACACGCGCTTTCTGAAGACGAATCGCATCAAGTTCTGTATCCTTTTTTGTGTCCTCTGCTCTTAAAGCTTTATAAAGCGAAAAAAATTGCATTGCATTAGCCATGATTGTAATCCTTTTCCTAAACCTTAATAGTTTTCTCTATCCCACCAATTACCAACATAAGATAACTTTCCAGTAGTGGTATCTACTGTGCCAGGATTCCAAACATCAGAATCTGACGCACTAGCCGCACTTATTACGGTGTCTAGCATGTTTTGCTGGCTTTGTATTTCAGCCAGGGCAGCAGTCAATGCGTTGTTGCTTTCAGCAATATCTGCTTCTGCAGAATACTCAGCAGACGATATGGTAGCATTCGATCCTTGTTCAGCCGCATACTTTGTTGCTTCAGCCGATAACTCAGTATTGTACCTGCTTGTAGCATTCGACAATTGAGCAGAATAAATATCGGCATCAATACTCATTTCGTTTGCCAAGTATTGCATAATGCTTCCATAAGCACTTACAACAGAAGAAAGATATTGGCTTTGAACGTCCGCTTGTAAGCTCATTGCAGTGCTTATTCCGCTTTGCAAAAGTTGAGATACCCCCATAGAAACTTCAGCAAGGTTCGAAAGGTATGTTTGTTGCATTTCGTTTTGGACTTGCTGAATTGAGTCTTGAATAACACCAGTACGACTTTCTTGCGTCCCTGCCACATAAGCTTCTATGTCAGAAGTACGTTGCTCTAAAGACAGTTGAGCATTCATTGCCAAGGTAGATGAAAAGTTTTCATGAAACTCTTTGATCGGTTCATTAATTTTGTCAGCACTAAAATCACCAGAATTTGCAATCGCATTGATTGAAGAAAGCATTGCGTTGGCTTGATCCGAAAAATCATTGGTGTAATCCCAATCATCAAAATCAAAAGACAAACCGCTGTTTTCGTCTGAACCAGTATCTAAATCAAGAATCTCAAAAGTTTGTGAATAGTTGGTTGCCATTGTTTTATCTCCTTGTGTCAAATGTCAAAACGTAATTCTGAATATTAATTCTGCCTGGCCCGTACCATCGTATCCTAAACCCCACACTCGTAACATTGCCGTGAGCACAATTAACCGTAAACTCTGTATCACCTTCCGACAATGCAACAATGTTTCGCTTCCAAAGCGTGTCTGGATCTAAATTTACAAACCAATCAACAAACACTACAGCATCTTCAGTGAGCTTTGAAAAACAAACCTTAAGATCAAAAACAGCATGAAGATAACGAGCAGAAGCAAAATCAAACCACTTCGGTCCATAAGAACATGGAATGGCAGACAAAAGGAAATAATCATTCGGTTGAACAGAAGACAAATCATAATCAGTATGCAAAGCTACTGTAAAAGATTTTGGAGTTGTGGCCGGGGAAACTTCAGTCATGCTCTTAATAATTACAGTTTGTTCCCAGCCACCGTCTGCTGCAAAAATAACGGCTGGAATCCCTTCATTGTTTTCCACTGCGCCAAACGTCCATAAAGTAAAATCGTCTGTAGTTCCTTGAACGGTCAATTCGTTTGTGTCTACATCCGTTATGTATCCTATTTTTGCACTACTAGCAGGAAGCCCATCATACTCAAGTGCCAAATCATGTTCCCATAAATAGGCATTACTGCTATTGTTGTGGACTCCACTTGTTCCATGTTTCAATAATGGCTGGCCTGAATCACTGTCATATCCAGTCCAAACCTCAGATATATCCGTAACAGTGATCGGCATAACATCGTTATTAAGCAAGTTTATCATGACACCCTTGCGAATGTCGGTATGTCCAGTGGTCGGGAAAAACCATACAGCCTTATTTTGTGCAGGGATCCAAGCACTTCGTACTAAATCAATGTTTTCCCAATCAATATCCACAATAAAATCTGAAATCTTAAAAGGAATTGACGAAACAACGCTTGATCCATCTGTAACAGAAATGCTTTGCCCATCAAAAAAGTAGATCCCCTGTGTTGTTCTAACAATCGACTTGCTGGCAAGCGTTCCAATATGCTCTGAAACGACGAATAAGCCGTTTTCAGGCGAATAGGCATCAATTCTGTATATAACATCGGATGTAAACACGATGATGTTTAAATCAAAATATGAAAGCCCTACGGTATTCGTGGGAATGGAAATAAAGTTTGTAGCCGGGAACCAGTGAGGGTTTCTGGTCGATGAATAGTAAAGTCCATACTTTGTTACAATCGAATAATCAGTATCAGTATCCGCAGATATAGAACCAGCATACTCTGTTTCAAGCGTGAGTACCTTGTCTGAAACTTCAATGCCACGAATAACTATACCGTTTTCACCAGTAAACCTAAATGTGCCACCTTCAAGCCCGTCCGTAAAACGTGTATTTGAATTGCCGAGAATATGATTCTGAATAAACTCAACAGATCCCCCGGATCCCTCTGCCACACCGCTTTCATTCTCGACATCCACCCACTTGTCAGTAGAATTGTAATGAAGAATCTTGGCTTTGATCACATCGTTTCCAGCATTACCGGATCCCGTGACAGTAATTAAGTCACCTTCATAAATATCGATGGACGGCCATGTGGATACCGTGTATCTCCAAATATTGCTCAAAGAATCTTGTTCAGCAATACTCGCAGTGCTTTCGCTTTCAGTCCCTTGTTTGATTTGTGCTTGCCCGTTTGTTTCAGTGACACCACCCGCACACCACAAAATATTATACGCAGACACACAGCATCGTGCATTTGGAGGGGGATACATGGTTGTAAATGGTTCGGTTGTAGTCGCCGCAAAGGAAGTAAGATCAAACGTTGTATCATCAGTATTATTACTAATTACACCGGCATAAGAAAAAACACCTGCCTCTGCCCCCGCCGCCGTATCACCTTCGCAAACATAAACATAGCGTACCTTGCAGGCATCTTCAGCCACCAACCCGTTATAATCTTGCTGCGGATGTGCAGGAGCGGTAATGCGAATTGAAAGATTAGAACCAGAAACTTGAACCGCCGCACTAGGCAATGTCGGATTGCTCATGCGATATGTGGAATTTACACTTGCCCAATTAGTATCAACAGCAACCAGCTTAACAGAATAGTATTTAGAATCAGTCAAAGACCCACCGGCAATTACACTGCAGACAGGGCGATAAGCATAATCGCTTCCCCAATTCCACATTCCAAGCTTTCCAGCAATAGAAGTATCGGCATTGACATAGCGAGGGATATCGTATCCACTAAAGATTCCATAGACATCTTCAAGTCTGTCAATATACTTAGAGGCTTCGCTTACGTTTTCAAGCACAGTTGTTAAACTCATTATGCCAGTATCCCTATATTGGTTCCAAATCCCAAAACAAGTACATCGTCTAATTCAAATGCGCCATTTACACAAGCTGTAACCTGCTGAAATGGAACACACCCATTTCGCTGACGTAATGTAAAATCGATAACATCAAAGTTTTCAAGTTCTCGTACACGTTCTTCATCTAAATGATACCTTTCCGATACACCCTGGTTCAAGCCGCGAAACCCTTTTACAGTCCCGCTAAAAATATTTCCATAATATGAACCATGTTTTTTCACAACTATTCACTCCATTCATCAAAGTACCATTTGAATAAAACAAAATTTACATTGGCTTTCCAACCAGAAGCATATCCAATTGACATGTCAGGCATAAATCCATCAAAAGCAGTCTTGCGTGTGTTTACGCTTGGGGCGTTTGTGTTTTTGTCCCAATGAATCGCACTATTGTACTGGTTCCAAACAAAACCCGTTCCTTTGTCTTCAAATGTCCAAGCCATTCCATAACTAGGATTAGGCACTATCTGGACAGGTTTCATGTAAGCATCGGCTTCATGCGGAATCGTTGTTGTGGGCGGTGTATAATTAACACGTTCAACACGACAAGACCGATCACCACAACTATAATCACCACCACCTGCAGGATAATAAAACTGGCCTATCCATCCTTCCACAACAACCTGCCCACTTTCTTGACAAGAGATGTTTCCCCAGGTTGATGCACTTAATGCTATACAGGTTTCAATCGTTACAGATTCAGTTAGTTTCAGTCCAAACCCTAATTGCGATTGCTCTGTGTAAACAACATCATCATCTTTGTACCCATCTTTTTTGGAATGCGTAGCATGGTTTCGAAGAACTTGCATGTACCCAAAAATATTGAGAGAATCAGTATTGGTGTTTTTTGAGGATTCAATAACAGTAGAAGCATAAGACGAATATAATTCACCGATTCCAATTTCGTTCAATGTTTGAGGTAATTCACTTTCATGGCTTCCATAACTAGGATCTACAAACACATCCATAAGATCTTCATAGTTAGACTGTATTCCGCTTAGTCCATAATCAGTACCAACTGTGATACTGACAGAAGAATCTACGAGCGCCCGTTTGGACATCATATTGTTTGGCACTGGAACCCATGCACTTTGGTAAGCAACTGAACCATTGATCAATAACCAAATCTGTATCCCAGCTACATTTAGGCTTGGAATCTCTGGTGTTACCGAAACTGTAAAACTATCAAATGAACCATCGACACTCGAATAAGAATCAATGTTGTAAATAGCTTGCTTAGTGGCAGTATATCCCCAACCGCCAGCATACGCCGTTAAAATACCGGCAGGAGCAAACATGGATGATTCATTGCTGTAAACTGCAATGGCCGTAATGTTAATGTCGTTGTCGTCAAAGCCTTTTCCACAATAAAATTTCCATGATGCTGCATCACGATGAACCATGTAGGTTGGAGACGAATACTCGAATAGTGAAAAATCGTTTGATCTTTCACGAACTGACGGTGAAGTGGCACTAGGAATATTCCACTCACCGCCATAAGGACCACTCGTGGAATCGTCAATGTCAAATTCAATCTTTGGGAGATTCCAAAAATCGGGGCTTCCCCAATCGACATCTACAGGAGTAATCCCTACACGAGTAATTGCACTGAAATTCGGAACTGTCGGAATTGCGCGTCTTTCAAATGAAACAACTGAACCATTGGCACAAACAAAACCTAAAGAATCTTCATGCCCACCAAACACTTTGCCATTATTGCTTAAAGCTTCAATTGGCTGGCTTCCCATTCTCGCTTCATGTGAACCAACATAATAGCTGACAACATTTTCAAGATCCCCCACAAACTCTTGTGGCAACATCGCACCAAGATTAGACAATCCTAATCCACGAAAACGATAAATGTCTTCGTTTCGTATTTTGTATGGATTGTATTCGTGTGTTCTAGTCATTGTTATCCGCGACGTCTGTGAAGGGAAAACATTCCCATATTTCTTGATGTTTGTTCCATTTGGGTTTTTTCTTTATCACGCTTTAAACTTCCAAGCTCTATGTGAGTATAATATTTGATTTGATTATCAAGATACAAAGAATCTGTTTGATACTTTCCCCGTTCATACGCGCGTTTTAGGACATTGTAAAAAATACTACTTGGTGCATCAAGCCAAATGATATCATTATCACTAACCAAAACATGTGGTTTTCTTTGAAACGTCACTATTACATCGCTCGTGTAAGCACTTCCGTTCGAATCGTACACTTTGATCTTCCGCATACCAGAAGGATTTACAAGCATAGTTTTACTGCCAGCAGTGCCACGATATTCATCAAGTAATACAACAGCAGTACCGGAACCAGAGACAACCTCGTAAAACCCATCTTCTGAAGAAAAACTCACAGTATCATATTGCTCGGCACTAGTACCAGCAGAAACCGTGACGTTTGCAGAACCGTTTACAACAACCGCTGTTTCACTGTAATCATAAGAATCCTTGATCCCATGATCTGAATACAGGTATTCCATTTTTCGTTCATTGGTCAACCCCTCCGTAACGTCTTCATGTTTAAAATGATAAGCCTTAGTGGAATCAGTAATCGTTTTAATTGACTGAAGTATGCCAGGCAAATAGATATACCCACTTGAATCAGGCGTAATGGTTCTTTGTAGACGATAAATAGGAAGATCAACAGTACGACACAAAAAATCAACAACGTCATTTATCCAAGACTTGATCATTGTCTCAGTGTCAGAAGATTCATCAAGCAATTGCCCTTGAATTCTCTCTATCATGGAAGAAAATCGCATCATAATCATCACCATATCCTATTTTAATTTTAAGCCGCTCTAAGGACGCTTACAGGGCTGGGGCTAGACAGGGACGGGAAAACCCTGCAAACGTCCTCAGAATGGCTTAGAGTGCGTTGTACGGCATTCTGATGGCATCATCGCTTTGGCTGTTGCTAGATCTTGCATCTCTTTCAAAATTAAATTAATCTCCAACAATTCCAAACCCATGAACTCATAATCATGATCCTCGGAGTCATGTGCCAAGCAATGACCAAGGTTGAAACATTCATTTCGTATCTTCATCAATTTTGCAACTAAATCAAGCATCTTTAGTTTCAATTAAAATAAACGTCTTAGCATAATCCACATCTTCTTGCTTATGCCTAGCCCATACAATCCAGCCCCAGCTTCTTACCGCACTGTACATCATGTTCCTTCGTATCCAGCCAACACCATACATCTTCATCAACTCTACAAAGATCAAGTCTGCCGTTTTTCTTTCAACAAGCTCACTCGCATACAGCGCATCATGTATCAATGCCCCGACTGTTCCCAAACCAGTAAACGGACTTTGAAACCAGTGAAACAGTCGAGGCACCGAAAACCCATCATACACAAACCCTTCCTTGACCAGAACTTTAATACCACACACTTTGGCAAAAAAATCTTCACACACAACGTAATTACGTGCATCGTATTGTTGTGTCTTCGGATAGAGCTTGTAGTCGGTATGGATCATTTGTTTATTCTTCAATCACGTTATGGTCAACCAAAGCGTCGTCAATGCCTTTCTTTAAGTCGGCAATGATTTCAGGCGTAAGTGCTGCATAATCTGTAGGCAAATACCCTTTCAGCCTGGACACAACAGATTCCAGCATTCGGGTTATCGTTTCTTTCTGTTGCTGATCAAATTCATAATCAATCAGCTTATCTTCAGCACGACTTTCCAATTCGCTTTCGATAACGCCAATGCTTGTATTTTCAAATTCGTCAAGGATTGCATAAATAGCTTCGGTTGCATTTGTGATGTTTTCAGGCAGAAATGCGTCAATAAACAGATAGTACTCTGTCATGCCGTATCCCAACTTATAAATCTTGACACTTACAACCCCAGCAGAAGGATCAGGTGAAGGTGCGAATGCAACACACCCCGTCCACAGATAAAGCCCAACTAACGCCAGCACCACGATCTGAACCCAACTCCATACTGTCTTTCTCATCGTCCTGTTCTCCTTTTTGTTTGAGTTGCCACCAGTCCCACGTGACCGGGACACATCTAGTTCCTCGCATCTTCATCATACGAGTGCCAGAGTCGGCCTCCGTTGTCTTTCCCGATAGTGGCATATTGTTCTTTCATTTCGGTACCATTCGAATACACCACACGACAAATCCAATAAACGCAAGCGTCGCCAGAATCGGCTCGGCATAGTGGATTAAAATGTGGTCAAGTTTCTTCATCCTTCGCTACCTCCGTTCAAAATCAATAACACATCGTCCCACACCGGAGCCAGCGCCCCGAACCTCAAAGCCAGCAACCGGCAGAATACATCGGAACCAGCACCGGACTGGCCGAGGAGCGTCAACGCATCGCCCCAGCTTTCCGGCACCGTCTCGACACCGGTCTCAGCCCATGCGTCCGCGAACTGCTGGAGTGGTACTGCGTATTCAGTCGCGACCTGCTGGAGCCGTGCCTGTTCCTTCTGCTCTGCAATGTCGGCCAGTTCCTGCTCGGTCATTTCCCGCCATCCGTCGCCTTCCAGTATGGGGTTGCTCGGTGGAGCGTCCACGTCCCACCAAACACGCTCGTACTGTCCCGCATCCTGTTGTCCCAGCGAGTTGAAGTATCGAAACAAACCGTCGTTGTATATCAGTGCCCTCGGCATCTTAAAACCTCCCTGCCTTGTATAGCATTTGAATTTCCACTGGTGTCAACAACCGCCAGTATTTTCGCCACTCGTATATCCGCCCCGCGAACTGGCCGTTTCCGGTGTCCCATGATCGGGTGCCAAAATAAACCGGCAGGGAGCCCTGTTTGCGGTCGGAGCGCAACGTGACGGACGCTTTTAACTCGGCGTTCACGTACAGGTCGCAGTCCTCACCACTAAGCCCTCTTGCGTTAAGCACCACATGATAGACTGTGCCAGCCGTAGCTGTAACGCCAGAGAAAAGCCCTTGCCCGCCTACATTATCCCACACGGAAACAAGAATTTCATTTGTATCAATTCCCAAGACGACTTGGTGTTCATTCTTTGTTGCATTGTCCCGTTTGCTGACCACCCATTGTCCACTTGCCTGCGATCCACGAGACGTAGAAAACCAAACTTCATACGCTTTATCGCCAGTTGCGCTGTCTCCAGTCCCGAACAGATCGGAATACGCATAATCCCCCGATCCATCCAACTGCAATGCCCCGGATGATACGGAGGCATTACCAACCATAGTCAGAGACTTAGCAGAAAAACGGCTTACCTGCGCCCCGCTTTCGCGAAAGTCGTACTGGTTGCCGATGTCGGCCACTCTACGCTGTCTTGGTGTCGTCATGCCACGGCCTCCACTTCGCAGGACATAAAACCAACGTCCGAGGCAAACGTATCGTCGGTGGCATTGTCGCCGTCGCGCATTAGCACGATCAGAACCGTGTCGCCCTCGCTCAACGATAGACTGGCGATGGTAACGGTCTTTTCGTAAACGTGAACGTTCTGTCCGCTGGCTTCCAACGTGTCAAAGTCAAGATCAATATCTGCCTCCGCCGTAACCGCTTCACCGTCTGCCCACGCCACAAACCGCGCCAGCCACGCCACTTTGCTTGAGTCTGCCGTCGCCAGTGGCTTGTACGCAATGCGAAACTTGAGACTGGTACAGCCGGTCGGAATAGTAAACGCCTCCGGTGCTTGCATGGGTTCTTCGCGGTCGCTATCCAGCTTATACATGGGGACTGTTGTCGTATAATCCATTTCGCCGACGTTGCTGTAATTCGTCCACGAACTCGACGGCGGGGTAAACGTTTCAGCCGAAAACTTGAGAAGCGTGTTGACCAGCCCACCGCCACCACCGTCACCCGCAAGATAAACATTGGTTCCGTCGTAATAGCAAAGAACAAACCCGGTGCTCAGATCAATGTCGGCACCCGTGAAACACGAAATGTTCCCTGTCCCGTGCTTCAGCGTGAGCGTGTCGGTTCCGGCATCACTGGCGAACAGGATCATCGAAGAGTTTGCGGTCATACCGGATATGGTGTCGATGTCGTCCGCTGTACCGGATTCCGGCTGAACTTTGTGAACTCCCTGGTCAACCGTCAGCGTCCCACTGCTCACCGTTTTCTCGGTCGCCGCCGTGAACACCGTCTTTTTGATCCCGGTCAAGGCATTGTCGCCCATGGACTGATCGCCGGTGAACGCCCGTGTTCCTGCCACTAATAAATATTGTGTATGATCATCGTCACTTTTCCCCGTAAGTTCACCATGATCCGTAACCAGCGAATCTTCTGCCAGTAGGTCAAGCCTTGCTCCCACCGCAACAGTCTTGGAAAACTCTTTTGTGGTGGTGCCGTTCGTTATTTGCAACTTAAACGTGGTTTCTTTGGTGTCGTCGTTCTGAATAATCACACTGCGTACAGATGTACCGACATCAGTACCTGGCGCGGGAACAATCTCGACCGCTGTAACACCGTTGGTGTTTCCAATCCCCATTGCTGGCTGAGGATTATCGCTTGGGACATACGCGGTAACCCACGGACAATCGTTGTTGGCTTTGGCCGCGCTAAGAACCAGCTTGAGCGAATAATCGTTTGTAAGGTGTATTCTCATATCGTATCCCACGCCATCCATTTCCGGCCATACCGCTTGTCGTTAAACCCACGATCTCCGACACCATTATCATCGGTCGGATCATCAATGCCAGCAATGCTCCCGCCCGTGATCGCAACATCGTTTGCGTTCTGGGTGGACATCGTGCCAAGAGAATCTATGGCGGCCTCAATAGCAGAAGAAAGAGCAGTATCGGCATCAAGTAGATCACCAACCTGCTCATTCAAAATCTGCCACAGTTCAACCATGCCCCTTTCCGTAAGGGAAGGCTGAACATGTATTTGCCTTTTTCTCATTAGTTCATTCCAAGTCGAGTGGGGTTTGCCAACGCAGCAACATCTTTTTTAATCTCTCGAATGTCTTCTTCCATTCTTCGCCAACGTTCCTGATTAATGCTCGATTGGTTTTCTACAGTGTACACATTATCGCGAACAGTTTGTGCAGATGTAATCGCCCATCCAACAAGAGCAATGAGCAGAACAAGAAGCCCAGAATAAATGGTAAACCATTGTTTCATTGCGGATTCCAATCTCCGATGTTCTTCACATGGTCTTTCAAATGAATGTCCTTCTCTGTCAATAATATGAGTTGACATCTTTCCGACCTTTCTTATTTAGAAACCCATACTTCCACCTGTACCGCTGCATCATCTGCATTGGTGAAACTGTGTGCGTAAAGGAAATCAACGCCTCTCACATTGATTACTTCGTTTTCAATCACCGTACTTGCACCGCTTAGAGCAACGGTCACGGCATCGTCATGAATTGACGCTTCATCAAAATCCACTGATTTGATCAACGGGCTATTGGTGAAATCGTCTTCTGAATCGTCAAACTTCACAGGAGTCGTTTTAACGCCTTCTGCGGACAGCGTAGCCAATACCAGGGAACAACTACCAGTCGCCCCGGCATCCGCGCCAGTCGCGCTTACAATCACGCTAACTTCTTCCTGACAGGATACGTCAATAAGAATGGGTGTCTGAAACGCAGTGGTCGCACTTGCCGGCATGGTTTCATAGGCGGTCGAGAATTCAATCACTTTCTGAACACGACCACGTTCTGCCGTGAAAGCAGTCTTGTCGGCAAGGGGGCGTTGTGTGAAGTTTGTTGTCTTGACACCAGCGGCACCGTTCATCCCCAACGGGAAGAAAACGTAGAAGTCCACATTGGCCGCAAGAGTGGCAATCAGTTCGTCAAGCGTATCATTGGCCGCGTCACCGAGATCCACTGTGGTTGTGTCTTCATCAACAACCAAGGTCAGTAATCCAGCGTCAGTACCACCGTCCGCATCAAACGAAACCGTTGCATAATCAACATCAGCATTCACACATTCCAGTGCGATAAGATGGTTTGCAAGCATTGAACCTTTCATAATAGGATCCTTTTTTTTAGAGAAAAGGGACGGTCGCAACTTATATTACAACCGCCCCTTCAGTTTACGGCATTACCTTTTGATTATGCAGTGCCAACGATTTCGATCAGGAATTTACCTGCGGTGTAGGTTCCGGCAGTCGGTGTCGAATCGGTACCCGTGGTAAGATACAGATACTTGCCAGCGGTCGGAAGCGAACTGGCATACTTGACATCGCCAGCAGACCAGTCTGCGGCAGCCGCCAGGACAGCGGTTTCAGCCAGATCACCAATTGCGCCATCGAGAACACCGGTTGCCTCGGTAGCTTCATAGATGTCAATGTCCACTTCTCCACCTGCGGGAGTTTCAAGACATTCGACGCGCATTGCAAGCGCAGTGCCGATTTCACCAGCGGCCAATGAACCGAAGTGAGCCGGATCCGTCCCGGTGCCGATAATGTCACCGAGAGTGCCAGCAGAATCCAGTCCGGTAAGATCAAGCAACATTGTCACCTTTCTTACGGCACCGTTTTTCTCGACTGCGGTTTTGTAGATCGTCCCGGTTCCACCAGTCACGCCAGCACCAGCACCCGTAGTAATTTCCGAAGTGTTGCTTACAGGTGCGGAAAAAGCACCGGTTACGGCAAGAGTCCCGCCTACGGTCGCATTGCCATCTACGGCAAGAGTTTCTTTGCAAGTGACTCCGCCATAAATGTCAATCCCATCACCAGCGACTTCCTCAGAAATCACAGGGGTATAGATCACTTTGACGGCACGAAGAACAGTAGCTTTCAGCAGACCATAGATCAGCTTCGCCATGTTCGTTACGGTTGGTTCTGTGAATTTAGCCATTTTTCAATCCTCCTTGGATTGTCTCTCATTTGCGTTTTAAAGAGTTCTGACGGCCTTTATAGTTATTTTCGGTTCATAGACCGGATGGGTTCTTCTTGGCCGTCAGAACCCAAGTATCGAGTTCCTACAGCGTGTAGGGCTTCCAGTGAACACGGAAATTCGTGATTCCAGTGATCACGGCATTGATTTCCAATCCAACCAGAACCGGGCCGGTCAGAATCACAGGATCCTTCAGCGTGAACCATTCTTCATCGTCGCTGTCACGGGTCGTGCCCGTCGTGAGAGCAGCGGAGCCAAACAGTTCATTCCCGTCGTTATCGAGAATTACGAAGGACGGTGCGGTACTGGCAAACGCCACATTCGCACTGATCCGACCAATGGCGATTTTGCCTTTGGCTGCATGGGTGACACCGGCTTCCAGCGGATCAAGCTGATCAAAGTCCGGGTTGCACAGACGTACCGCACTGTAGCCAGAGGCCAAGGCAGACATGTCGTGATACAGAGCCGGAGTCCAATCAAACCCGATGGTCGTGGCGGCGAGATCGGCAAAGTCGTCTTTGTCGATGTCCTGACCGGAATAACCATGACGAAGACGGGCATGCCAACCGTAATGGTCGCCATCCACATTCTCGCTCAGTTCGTTGATCAACTTCACCAAAGCACCAAGGGTTGTGGCCTCGGCATCGTTGGTGTCGTCGGTGGACGGAGTGATCACGTAGGTATTGCTACCAGTCGTGATCGTGATTTTCAGCTTGCTCGAAGAATCGCCGCCATCCGCGTCAATCGTGAGAGTGGCTTCCTCAGAGCCATTGTACTTCACATCGATCAGCGCAGGACTGGAGGCATCCGTGAACGAAAGTTCACTTACCTTATACGGCTGAATTTTTTGGGGTGTGCTTTCCATTGTTCTTGTCTCCTTATGGGTTCAAGGTCTTGCCTTCCTGTATGAAGGTGATTACGAGTTTGTCTTTCGATGCTTTCTTCAGATTCAATCTTTCGATTTCTTCTTCAGTGAACAACTCGCGAATGTCAGATGGTTCTTTCGCCATCAAAGCATCAATGACACTTGCTTCGTCCCGTGGCTCACGATGAAGAACTTCACCGCTGTTTTCGGCAAACCACTCAAGGGTCGCTTCAATAAACGGGGGAGTCTGACCTTCCCGAAGATTAAGACCTTCGAGGTATTTCCGAAGAAATTCCACTTCAGTCAATTCGCCCAGGTGGGTCTTGTATTTCTTTTCATCATCAGCAAAGAACTCGCCTTCGACAAACTGAATCGGATGAAAAACTTCATCCAAAACATATTGCTTGCCGTCGTTCCAGCGTCCCTTACCAGCAACCATTGGAATACTGAACCCGTCATTCTGTGCGATGAACAGCACCTTGCCCTGGTCAACCATCTTTCGTTTCGGATGGTCTTTCGGCAAAGTATACGGGTTTTCGGCTTTCAACACCAAACGTGTTCCAGCCGGCAACATGGCTTCATCAAGTTCCGCACCTGCTGCTATTTCAACAACTGCCTGCACCAATTTATTTCCCGCTCGTACCTTCATAGGAATTCACCTTTTGTTCGTGGAATTAATACGCGCCTTTGCAGTTGCGAATGATTCCGTGGTTTTCTTCGTTGTACACCGACAGGGAGAAAGAACCGAAGATTTCATCTTCCCGCGTGTGGGCATCGTTTGCCTGAATCTCAGGGCGAATCTGATCTTCAAACCCACGCATCTTGTTCATTTCAATGAAGTTCGAGTCGATGATCGCACCGTCACCGGACTTCACGCCTTCGAACAGATGCTTGTCGAGAACGACATCAAACACGATACCATCATCAGTACGGATACTCATGATGTTGGTGTTCGGCCCAAGAGCGGTGCCGTAGTCGTTCGGAACAATCCGATTGTACGCAATGGTCTGAATCGCGCTGTACAGATTACGACCGCACAAGAGAACCTTGCTGTTGCTGGAAGTATTGGCAGCGGCAACGCGCTGGCCGATCCAGTTGAAGTAAGGCCATGCGAGAACGCCATCGGCAGTGGACAGATCAAACACGTTGGTCTGAACTTGCTGTTCAAAACCACCAGTGTAGTACTTCCGGCCTTCGTCAACAGTGTCTTCGTAACCACGACGACTGTACATCAGAGCGTAATTGATACGCATCTTTTCCTGGAAATAGACCTTTTGAAGGTCAGCGGAAAAGTTGATGCCAAACCGCATGTCGGTATTCTGTTGCAGATCCGTGACTTGCGCCTTGACCGCCCAGAAGGACATGTAGTTCCATGCCAGCGAGGGCAGGAAACCGTTGGTCAAGTGTGCAGTACCTTTCTCGCCCAAGGCCGGATTGATGCCGACAAGCACATCGCCATCGGTGATAGCAACGGCAGGAGAATTCAGTAAGCCACGGGTCACGGTGATGGTGGTAGTACTGTCGAGAGACGTAACCTTCATCTGTTCGCCAGTGCTTTCATTCTGAAGGACGGTACCGGGCGTAAACACGGAAGCATCCTTGACGGTCAGGCTGGTGTCGGTCGTATTGTAACCGGCACTGTAGTTGACACGGGTTTTGATCTTCGGAACATCACTACGGACGATCCCGAATTTCGGTTGCGATTTCGGTGCGCCCATTCCGATCCGCTGAAGGAGCATGTAAAACTCCAACGTTGGCTCGTTCAGCATACGCACTTGTTCATCGAGATCATCCACACGGTACCAATTCCGGCTGGAAGCATCGATGTTCGTTTGGTCAGTGGAAAGTCCACCAAGATACTTAAGGGTTGTGACTGGCATTGTTCAATACTCCGCTATTTTGAGCTTCCGAGTCCTCCCAGACCACCGGATAAAGAACCGCGTCGTGATACAGTCTGTTGACTAGATCCTTCTGCTGTTCTGCCACCGGACGGGCCTGTGAATGGCTGTGCGCCTCTGCTTGTCTGCTTTTCCTTGATCCCAAGCAGTTGACGGCCAATGCTTGTAAGGTTTGTCGTTGCTCGTTTGGTTTTTCCTTTAATCGAAGCATCGGGATTTGTGGGAAACAATTCATCAGGAATCGATTGGCCTTCTTCGACATAAAGCCGAGATAACTCAAACCGTACATTCTGGATCTTTTCTTGACGGGTGGATCCCTCTGCTTCTTCGATCATTTGTTCCCGCTTCTCCGGGTCAAACGCTTTCCACCTGTCATTGATCTTTTGTTCGTCCTCTGCCGATAGTTCAATAGGAAGTTCATCCTTTTTTTCTTTCGGCTTTTGCTCGGCAAAACTGGTAATCTTGGTTTCGAGTTCGGCAAACTTTTCTTTAAAATCGCGAAGTTGACCAACCTCGTTACCCCATTTACCCATCATGCTCTGCATACCCTGCATTTCTTTTTGCAAACTTTCCAAAGTAACTTCGGCCTCCCCGCCACTACCAGCGGAACCATTGTCATTCTGTGTAGTCTGCTTTTCCTGACCTGCATCGCTACCCGGTTGACCGGACGTTTTGTTGTCAGATTCGTTACCCATCGAGGACACTCCTATTTTCGTTTCCCGTTTCTATTTCTGTCATAGCTTTACGGACGCGATTGAGTTCTTTCTCCAACTCTTTTTGGCGCTCCCCGCTTTCAGCTATGGCTCGAATAATTGTTTCAAGTCGTTTTCTAGCGAAAGTCAAAATCGTTTTTTTGAATCCGATATCCCCAAGTGCCTCTATTTCACTTGCTACAAGACTGTCTTCTGACTCCTTGAGAATATCAACTTCCTTGTTTAAAATCTTGATGATGTCTTTCTTGGGTTCAAGAGTAGCGTAATCAGATAACAATACAAGCTGTTGAATGATTTCCCTTTCTTTCTTCTTGTAAATGTCCATCTTCATTATGCGCTACCACCCTGCATCATCCCGGCACCGGCACCGCCCATGCCTGGCAAGCCTTGACCGCCAGCCGCGTTTGCTTTGCCTTCGTACATCTGCATTACACGATCATAAGATTCTGGTGAGGCGTTTTGCATTAGCCGTTGAGCTTCATCCTTGCTTCCTGTGATGTATTCAATGGCAGCAATTGGACTGATATTTCTTGCCCACGCCGGATTCTGCATAAGTAGCTGTATAGCGTTCATTCTGATCTGACGATCCATAACGCTGTTTTTGAGACGCTTCGTAAGGCTCAAGCGAATCTCAAGATTATGTCGAAGATCATTTTCTGTTATCGTCATAATCTGGTGACGCTTTCCATCTTGTCCTTGCTTTGTGAACTTGCGTGAACGTGAACCAATTAAAAGTTGTTCCAAATTCAATGTCTTCCAGAGAACATCACGGAAAAAGCCTGTGGCAAGCAATTCGGCACAAAACTCGTCTCTCGCCCCTGTAGTCTGCAATAAAGACTCAAAGGTTGACATCCCACCCCTGACCAAGCCCGGAGTAGCCCCGCCCTGTAGCTGTTCCATTTGTCCCGTGCCGACGTTTCGTGCGCTATTCAGGAAATTCAATACTGCCATGGAACCATCAGTGAACCCGCCCGGTTCAATGCGTTGTATGGCCTTTGTGACATCGCCCTGAGCATGAGTCGTTTCCCACGGGCCGATATTCAATTCGCCTGGAACAACCGAAGTGTCTTTAATAAACCGAGGACGCAACTGCCAGTCCAAAGTATCAAGCATAGCATTGAACAGTTGGTTTGTTCCATCGAATAGATCAAAGTTTTTTTCAATCATGCCGGGAGCAAACCAGTCGCCATCGTTCGGAGAAATCTGAGCTTTAATCAAAGGGGAACGCAATTGATCATCGTCTGACTCTACGCGATAGATTTCAGTTGTTCCGTTGGCAACCCAAATACGTTCAGTCTTGGAATAGTATTCGATTACAGGAAGAACAACAGGAACATTGTATTTTTCATAGTCTATCGAAACCATTGGAGTCGCATTGTGAAAAGTCTGACCAAGTTTTGTAAGCCCTTTGGCAAGAGCGTAGGCACCAGTGTAGTCATAGGTGATACGACGCTCAATTGCGTCTTTTCTAAGTTGTTCCCAATCTACTCCAGATATAAACGCATCATCATTTTCTGCTTGACGTTTTAATGAATCAACATTTTTGAAACGAATAACAATTACGTATTCCTGTCCGTCTACCGTGCCGTCGCCCTGCGGTGAAGGAAAAACCGATGCAAATGGAAGGTGCGTATATCTGAGCCTGTATTCGGGTTGAGCATTAAATTTTATTCTGCGTCTTTCTTTCCCAAACATGCTGACGTTACGCCAAGTCTCGGGCGTGATCATTTCATACTCGATGATTCCGTATCCCGTTCCCAGCTTGAAAGCATCCTGTACTGTTGGAGCAGCTGTGAACTTCAAGTTCATTACATCTTGAACATCATAGGCAAGGTAAGACTCGATAAGGGAAATTGTGGAAGGATCAACCTGATGGTACACTGGAAGTACTTGAAACAAATCTTCTTGAGTGAAGATATAGTTCATGGCATTTGGAACTGCAGTTTCAACAACAGTCCTGGCAAATGGCAAAAACACTTCTGAGTTCGGCATCCATGTATCGGCATCAATAATGTGGCGATACATCTTTTCTGCGCGTTCAGCTTTTGTGAATGGGGAGCCATCACCATACAAGTCGGTGTTGACGTATAGGAAAGACTGCTTAAGGCATTCAAGCACCTTTTCGGCACTGGCATCAATAATCGTGTTTTTTGCGACTGTCACTGAAAGACACTCCTTCTACTACTCCTGCCATGCCTGCCCGTACAGTATCCACGCGGTTTTTCATTGTCAAGAAAAAAACTTGATTTTGTTTTATTTTTCACGCCGGAGAGCAACGCAAGTTCATCACGATGATTCTGTATTTGCCCCTCGTCATAACGATAGATATAAAGGCCGATACCAAAAGCAACCACACAATCGGATGTCCCTTTGTCTGGATGATCTGGCCTGCCACGCCTGCCATAGATAATCTGACTGGCTTCCTTTAAAAGATAACGATGCTTCATGCACTGTGCCGAATCATGCGAATTGATATAATCACCCACCAAATCGAATACCGGAGTACGTGTTTTTTGAGTGGTGTCGAATCCGATTTTTTGTGTGATACGCCGTGTCCGTTCATCCTGTACCGTGCTAAGATATTTCCAAGGATACTCGCGAATTTCGGCAAGCGCAGTCGCGCCTGTCTCTCCACGGCGTTCAGGCGCAAGCACCGCACCGTTCCAGTACATGCCGGCGAGCATCATTTCACGAGCGAATGCGGCAGCATTGATGCCGACACGCATAGACGCTACAAGCACAGGCCATTGATCGTCTTCATTTCCAAGCGGACAACGAAATACATAAGCCACATTCCTGTCAATATCAGAATCTATTTCAGTATTCGGTTCGGCTGTGTCGGCAGTGACAAGATAACGTCCGTCTATCTTGACATCTTTTTCATAGAGTTCCCAAAAATCATGGGTCGGATCCGAAATATCAATGTCCTTTGTAAGAATATGGAACTTTGGTATCTGTGGAAACAAACCGGTTCGAGATTCAGTGCGGACTGTCGGCATGAGTTTTGCATAGTCGGCAATTGTGACAAACTTGTGAATCCAGCCTTTGCCGCCGTCTTTGTCGCCAAGCAATTTCTCGTAATCGTAATAGGGTTTGCCTTTCATATCCGAGAACTGTCCGTAAATACGCGGTTTGATTTCCCATGCCTTCATGCTGGATCTTTTCTCGTCAACCACATCGACGGCGATAAACGGAGAATCATACTGCGTCGCATTGAATAAAGAAACATGCTTAAGTTTGCCATCTAGTGCCGGCTTGTATAAATCTTCATACGACCAGCTTATTCCATTAAGCGGAGTATAGGACATCGACATCCAGCCTTGGAACCCGGCATCGATAAGACGCTGATCAAGCTCTGTCCAGAACTTGCGGTCAAGCGGTTCTTCGTCCATTTTTACTGCCCAGATTCCGGCACCCTGAACCCTCCGATGGCCTTTCTCATATGAGATCAGAAGCATTTCAGAACCATTGTGAAGATAGAACTTGTGATCTTTCTTGCTGAATCCCTGAATACCGGAAGTCAGGGATAAACAGTCTTTCGGGATAAGCTGCTTGAGCAGTGGCACCCAGCGTTCATTGATAACCTGCGACCATGAAGTGATCCAGATGGATGATCCCGCTTGCGGACAAATCTTTTCTGCCGGGTATTCACCAACGCCGACTATGTATCCGCAAGGAGCTTCATCGGTACGGTCGTCCGGTTCCGGCATGTCTGGTTTCTTTAGCGGGGGAATCCATCGCCCGGTATCGGGGTCAAGGAAGCCGAAGCGGAGTTTGTTTAGGTTGTCGATTGTTTTCGGAGTTTTGTGTTTTTTCCATGGTCGGGGGATGTCGGTTACGTGACCTTTGGGATACTGGAAGCAGATAGGAAGTCGGCCTGTCATCATGATCACTGCATCAACCGCTTCCATGAGTGTCTTGCCATTTCGATTTCCGGCAACTGAAAGATTGATACGACTGGTAGACTGGAAGAAAGAAGTCTGGAACTTACGGCCTGTATTCGGTTCTGGTTCCCATGGCTCGAAACAATAGAATGGATGGGTTGGCTTGCCCTCCATGATTTCATCCATTGAATCAAGCAATGATTTAGTTTCTTTATTCATGATATTTCTTTGGTTTCATTTTTTAACTATTGAATTTCCGTCGATGTAGGATAAACAATCTCCGCATTACAATCTTTGTTGGCACATACCAGTCGATCATTATCCCAGCCACAGCCATACATCGGATGCATGACTTCCCCACAGATATCACACTTGATCACTTTGCCAAGCATTTGTTCAAACTGCGTCACTATTTCAGTCTTTTTTGTTTCTTTCGGCATGCCTATTCTTCGATTCTCTTTGTTGATAATTCCTTGTTGTCTGAATGAAATTTGAATCGGATCGGCAAAGCATCGTAGCCCGACCACTCTGCATCTAATGGTAAATTGTATCGGTCGAATGCCTCGTTTATTATGTCCCTTACGCTTTCCATTGGGTGCCGTTGCGCCTCGTTTGCCACATATCGAAGGGCAGACAACAAAGCGGTGGAGTCCAATGCCTTCTCTCGCTTCGCTCGTTCAGTCATGGCTCACCTCTGCGTTAGAACACACCCAACCACGAAAGCAGGGGAGTATCGCGAATCCGGCTACAATCGTGATTGAGCATGTATAATCCATGTCTATTCACCAAGGATCCGTGACAGATTGCTTTTCTTGCGAATCTTAATCCCTTCCGAATGCAGTGCATCAATCAATGTAAGTACATCGTCCTTTGACGGTTCCGGTAGATTTCCACCTTTACTGTCGGCACCGATGTTCACCCAGCCAGGCTCGGCTATTTTGATCAAGTCCATCATTCTGTCAACATCGAACTTCAAAATGGGTTCAATTGTAATATAAGTATCACAAAAAAGCCTCCACCGTCGCAGACCTTCAATCCTTACGCTTGGCGATGGAGCAGCACTCAATGTCTGAAGCAACGCTTTATCGTCTGTTTCCAATGTAGTCCCGACAATGTAGGATTGCGGCATGACTACCAACATGTTGAAAAGGCGTTGTGGATTGCGAGTCTGAAATACATATTTATTGTTTGGATATTGAAGACAATGCGATATGATCTTTTCGATCCATTCATCCTTAACCCCGTCACCACACAAATCATTGCAGTGTTCCACGAATATCTTGTTGTCATTGCCATAGTTCACTTCAAGTTCTTTCTCAATGAACCTGAGTTCTCCGGCATACTTGCCACTGTGAAACCGTTCTTCCATTGCTTGAACATAACAATAACTGCAACGGTTCGTGCATTCTCCACCAAGATGCGAATGCGTGTGAGTAACCCAGTCGTACATGTTGCCTTTTGCTTTTGTCATACCCATGATCCCGTCTCCTTTGTTGGTGATTGCAGTTTAGCGGGGTGTCGTCCTTCTCGCCAGTCTGGTTCTCCGTCTAATGGTTTTGGCCGGTCGCAAAACAAGTGGTGCCTGTATGCCCCGCACCTACATTGTTGCTCTACGACTATGCAAAGCCGGTTTCGCATAGACTCTTTCCATTTGTGACGGTGAGCAAAAAGTCTGCGGATAAAACGATACACCATGGTTTTCATTCTTTGACTTCCTTTGTCCAATGCTAGGATAGCTCTGATTTGCGCTCTAAGCCATTCTAAGGCGTTTCGTCGGCTTCCAAGGGTTTCTGTATGGGTCGGCATCTTTTTTCGTCAGAATCGATTTATCTTTTATTTGACGCTTCGAGAATCCGAGCGCACTTGTTGCAGTAGTTTGTTCCATGGTTATCTACATCATTACCGTCCCAATAGGAGTACAATCCCTTTCTACATCGTGGACAACGATACCGAGGACGACGGAGCCACCAGTCGCGCATCGCCATCTTTTTACGCAAATTCTTCCACCAAGAAATAGAAATGTTTGCAACGCAAAACGCGCTACCATCAGGGAGAATCGTAAAACCACTCATTGTACCTGCCTCCGTTTCGCTTCGACTTGTGAAGGTTTGTCCGCCAGACTTAAAAGAATCAACTCTAATCTAGCCATCGCATTCCATGCTTCATGTGCGGCATGTAGCAATCCGCTGTCTGCATCAAACAATCCTTCAATTACTTCTTTGCAAGCATGTCGTTCCTTGGCATTGCCGTACCGGACAATCCCATCCGGCACAGAACGCCATCCGTTCCAAGTATATTTCTTGGCACCAAACGCCGATACCTCAGATACCGCCATGCAAGCTCTTGGGAATTGCTGAATAAGCCCACGTAATACTGGCGGTTTACCGTGGTCAAGTTTAGCACCATGTTCATGAGGGTCTTTTCCGGTGGGGTCGTGTTCGGTCATTGCTTCCGCCCCTTCATCCCACGTGGATCACCCAATTCACGCATACTTTCCTTGAAACGCTCAAGCAAGTTGCTACCACTACTGATCTCACCATTGTCCAAAGCCCTGCCTAGGTCAGTCAAACAACTATAGAACCGACCAAACCATACTTCGAACTGCGAAACGTCAATCGTATCTTTCTCCCGCATCTTCTGCTCGGTACGCATGAACTGATTGACCTGCGGCAATAGCTTGGCAAACAACTCGATCCGCGTTTTGTCGCTGATAGGACGCTGGACTCCTTCTTGTCCAACGTACTCCATAAGCTGATTCCCGTTATCGTCGGCACCACGGCCTTTGCTTATCAACTCCTGAATCACACCACGAAGAATACCAAGCTCCTCCATCACGCCAAGAGCCTGTTCCCCCTCGGCCATCTTGTCCATTACATGACGAGAATACGCATCCAAATCCCGATATACACCTGGATTCTTCGATATAAGTTGGTTTCTGTGTGCCACTTCTACTGCCTCGCTTTTTTCTACACCATATTTCTTTTCGTGATCAGAGCAATACCCCCAACCCAGATGATCCGTTCCTTCACCAGCAACATTGCGACAAGCGCACTTGACGCATGGCGCGTGATCCCTATGACGATGAAAAGGCTCACCTTCCATTTCCAACATCCTCACCTGGCGAGAACTCTTCGCGGGACAACGAGGAAGCAACATCCCCCTCTTGTAACCTAATTGACGACGTACAAGAATCCTCTCGCTGTCAGTGTATTTCCCTTTTGCCTCACGATTCGCATCCAAGCAAGCCTCACAATATTTACTCAGTCTGTTTACGGGAAGATTACAGCCGGGAACCGTGCATACCTTCTCGGTACGCTCATGCCCTTCCTTGCCCTGAACATCATTAGGATGCTTGAAGTTCTTAGGAACATAATCAAACACACCACCATTTTTGTTCATCTTCCTCATAGTTTGCCCTTAGCAACTGGAATCAACAACTCTTTCTTGTTCTTCGCTTGTTCCACACATTCCTCACAAAGAGCGAAATCATAACCATTCTTCTTCAAAATCATTGTCGCCTTTTTAGACGGATGCTTCATGCACTTCATGATTCACCTTTTGATAGTTGTTGTTTGCCACGCTTCCTAAATCGTTTGTTCAGTTGTTTCTTGGCTTTTTTGCAGACGCCGGCACGAGCAGTGAACTTGTACAAATGCCTTGCACAAATGGCATCTACTTCAAAGCCGGATTTGGTTGGTTCTTTTTTCATTGCTCTCAGCGCATTCTCACACGGTTCACTTTCAATACACGACCAAGCTCTTTGCCACCCCTTGATAAAACAGCACCCACTTTCGGCTTACTCTTCATCTTGCACAACTCAGTCATACACTTGTTCATACCAAGCAAATTCTTCTTTTCTATTTCGATTCGGTACAGCGGCATAAGCGTTTCCTCCATTTCAAAATCAGACACATCCTATTATTTCTTTTTGTAACAACAGAACTTGAACTTTTTACCACTGCCGCAAGCGCACAGCGCATATTTCCGGATCTGTGCGTCGGCCTTTTCTTTTGCTGTCAGTTCTCGCGACACCGGAACAAAATGCTTCATCTGTGCTTTCGGTATCACTTCCCTGTCCAAGATCATTCCAGTCCTCGTATCCATCACACACCTCCTGTTAGCAATGAAAAACCCCCTGTCGCAGGTACCCAGGATCTATTAACACCATTTTAGTCGTCTACCGTGCAACCAAGCATTCCCAGCGGCACTTCGAACAACAAACAGGCTAAATCACCAGCGACAGAGGGTTCAATTCAAATTCTCTCTCAGCTATAGCCTGGGCAACTATCGCCGGAACAAAGACAAAATACCAGTACCTAAATCACATGTCAAGATCTTCACCGAAACACACACATTTCTTCTTTTTAAAAAAACACTCCCCTATTATAAGAAATCACCCCTTGTTCCCCC